>Ga0247727_10000213_pt1 | contig 136173 bp, 93 predicted proteins | sample WisWelCaveWW1625_FD_202498 | JGI IMG/M metagenome (GOLD analysis project Ga0247727, IMG submission 202498) | Biofilm microbial communities from Wishing Well Cave, Virginia, United States - WW16-25 | ecosystem: Environmental > Aquatic > Deep subsurface > Groundwater > Cave microbial mat... | reverse complement strand
GTCGTGAAGCAGAAGATGAGCAACTTCAAGCTCAAGCGACCACGTCACAAGCAGGTCTTGATCGACTTCAAGAGCAGCATCCGGATTGGTGCGTGATGAACAGGACGCCTTCGCTCAGGGGCATTGCCACTAGAACAAACTCGGCGAATTGATCGTCGGCGAGACCTTCGGGAGCATCCGGGTCGAGTCCTGGCCTCGGGCGCCCCTGGCCACGAGGTCCTCGACCGACTTGCACTCGCCCTTCTGCCGCAGGAGCTTCGCGCACTCCAGGAAGATCGTCGCCGTCACCTCGGCGTCGCCGATGGAGCGATGGCGGGCGTTGAACTTCACACGGAACTGGAAGGCAAGGTTGTCGAGGTTGTAGCTCGCCAGCCCCGGCCGCGCCCGGCGGGCCAGCGCAATCGTGTCGACGGTCGGCACCTGCAGCCTGCCCATGCCCACGCGCTGGAACTCGGCGTTGAGGAAGCTCAGGTCGAACTCGATGTTCTGTCCGACGAGGACCGACCCGGCGAGGAACGGCCGCAGCTGCGGCGCGAAGACGGCGAACGGCGGCGCGTTCTTCACCATCTCGTCGGTGATCTTGTTGGTGGCGGTCGCCTCGGGGGGAATCGGCCGCTCGGGGTGGAGCAGCGAGTGGAGGCGCTCGACTTCTTTTCCCGCGCGGAGCTTGATCGCCCCCACCTCGCAGATCCGGTGCCCCTTCTCCTGCTCGAGCCCCGTGGTCTCCGTGTCGAGAACGACGAACGTGGCGGAGTCTGTTTCCATGGAGCAATTATACGTGAGAGCGTTCGTGCGTGACGGCGTTCGTGCGCGGTGTGCTCGCTTTTCGCGTCAGCGCGCCGCGCGCTTGACGATGTCGCTCCGATCGCCTTTCGCCTCGGCGACGATCTCGCGCGCGGCCGCCAGCGGGATCCTCGCGGCGGCTGACACGGCGGCGGCGCGGGTCTCGTCGGCGAAACCCTTCACGAGCCCGAGCATCTTCGCCTTGTGCTCGAAGACGCGGCGCAGCGCCTGAATCGCGACCGGGCTGGGGCACTCGCCGAGGAACAGGCACGCCACGCGCGCCACGTCGTCGTCGAGCGTGGCCTGCGCGATCCTGGCGATGTCGGGGACGAGGTCGTGGATCACCTGCTCCCGCGCCAGTCCCATCGCCTCCATCACCCGTTCGCGGCTGTCGAGCGAGAGGATCTTGCGCATGATCGCCACGGCGAGGGGCCGCTCAAGCCGTCGGACAAGGCCCAGCGCCGCCTCGCGGACGCCCGCGTCGGCGTGCTGGAGTGCGTTCAGCACGGCCGTGGCGATGCTCGTGTTGCCGGCGAGCTCCAGCACGCTGAGAATGCGGCACAGGACCTCGGCCTTGCCGGTCGGGAGCACGAGCCGCACCAGGTCCGACTGCGCCGCGGCCCCGATCTCGCGCAGCGCAAAGGCGCCCGCTTTCCGGGTCTCGGGGCCGTCGCTATCGCAGATGATCTCGACAATCTGCGGCACGAGCACCGGGCCGACGAAGCCGGCGACGCGGACGGCGGCATCGCGGAAGTGCGGGGGCCCGTTCTTGAGGCCGCTGATGACGGGGCCGATGGCTTCGGGCAGCCCGTGGAGCTTCGCCTGGATCGAGAGCTTGAACTCGCGCGGGCAGTCCTTGCTCTCGAGCTTGGGCTTGAGGGCCTCGAAGCAAAGGTCCCCCACGAGATTGAACTTGTTCTCGTGGAGGCACTTGCGGACGTAGCCTTCGATCACGGGGACGAACGTGCGGAGCACCTCGGCGTCGCTCTCCTTCACCAGGGCCGCCTGGAGCGCCTTGCGCAGGCGCGTCATGATGACCCCCCACGTCTCGCCGACCGAGTCGCTCAGGGCCCGGCCGGTCATCTGCACGGCGCGACGCCGGATCGGCTGGAGGCCCTCAGCAAGGCGGCGGCCGAGGCGGTCGATCATCTTGATGGCGAGATCGGCGAACGCACCGTAATTGAGTGCGTCGACCAGGGGGATGAACTCGCGCTCGGCGGTCTCCGAGACGAACTTCTCGGCGCGCGCGCCGAGCCACGCACGGGCGCGGAGGTCGATGCGGCTGGCGGGGATATCGGCGATGGATTCGACGGACGGCACATTCCTCATCGCGGTGTCGCCCTGGTCCGAAGCGGCGATCCTCCCCGTGCCCCCGAGCCTGTCGATCTGCGTCTCGCCGGTCGAAAGGCGCTGGTAGGTGCGCGCCCCGAAGCTCACATGGTGCAGCTCGCCGCCGGCGACGATGGCGTTGGCCGTCTTGGCGTCCGGGACGGAGAGGACGCTGACCAGCGCGCGGATCTCGTCGGCGGTGATGCCCTTCTCGAGCGTGATGCTCTTGATGTCCTTCTTCTTGATCTCGTCGGCGATGAGCGTGGCGGCGTCGGCGGCGGTTTTCGGGTCGACCGGCGTGCTGTTGACGATCAGCGTACCCTCGGGCGCGGAGAGCGTCACCTGGAGCGCGCGATTGAGGACCTCCTCCCAGTTGGCCGTGGCGTCGGCCATCGCGCCTTCGACGAGCGCGTGGCCCGGCGGGTACATCCGCAGGTTGTCGACGCCCGCCTTGAGGAACCGGACGGCGCCCCAGAGGAAGTCGAGCTCCTCGGCATTGAGCGCGCGCTCCTTGATGAGGACGGTGCCCTTGTGCTCGCCGGAGCGCGATATGTAGCGGCGCTGGAGGACGTCGAAGTTCGCGATCGTCTCCCCGTCGAGGAGCCGGTCCCAGAAGTCGGGCGGCGCGGCGCTCTTGTCCAACGGTGCCGCCAGGACGGCCGTCAGGACCTGGAGCTCGCGCGGCTCGAGCCCGGCGCGCATCGTCAGCGATCCTACGAGGCGATCAGCGAGGAGCCGTTCGACTTCGGCAATGGCGTCCGCGGTGCGGGGGGCATCGGGCACCTGGCCGTTGATCCGGAGCCCGTCGGTCGTGACGGTGAAGGTGACCGTCGGCGAATCGGCGAGCAGGGCCGTCACCGCCGACTGGAGGCCCGTGCGGAAGCTGTCGGCCGTCTGGCTCCACTGCGGGTAGAGGCGGCCGATCTTCAGGAGCCCCGTGAGCGCGCGCGTCATCTCGACGGCGTGCTTCATCCCGTCGGCCGAGAGCGGCGTCGTCGCCTCGGAGATGCGTGCCTGCCGCGACGGCGCGTGCTTGGCTTCGAACTCCGCCGTGTCGGTGGGCGGTGCCTCACCCTTCGAGCGCGCCTGGTGGAAGACGAGCGGCGCGGCGTTGACGTCGGGGTTCGTGATGTTCCGGACGCGGAGGACGTCCGCCACGCGCCTGTGGATCTTCTGCTTCGTCTCCTCCGGCGTCGACGCGTAGCGCACCGTCCGGGTGTGGTCGGCGGAGAATTCGAAGTGCTCCTTCGTGCCCTCACGGTCATGGCGGATGAGGCCCGACGCGCGCGCGCGGTCCATCGCGTCGTACATCGCCGCCTCGCGCTTGCCCATGACTTCCTGGAGCGTGCTCACGTCGAACTGCGTACCCACCACGGCAGCGTTCGTGATGACCTCGCCCGTCCCCTCGGGCAGCTTGTCGAGCACCGACTGGATCACGGCGTCGAGAGAGCCCGCCATGTCGGCGCCCGTGATCGGCTGGATGTCCCAGCCCACGCCGGTCTTGCGGATGCGGCCCAGGAGGACGAGGGCCCGGACGGCCTCCTCGATGTAGAGCGGGCTCCCCTTCGACGCCGTGACCAGCGTGTCGATGAACGTGTCCGTCAGCTCCGCGCCCGGGAGGATCAGCCGGATCATCTCGACGAGGTGCTCGCGCTGGAGCGGCACCAGCGAGAGCGAGTCCATGCGCTGCTGCTTTTCGAACTCCGAGACGAAATCGGCGAGGCCGGCGTGGCGGCGGGCGTCGATGGACCGGACGTCGCCCTTGAACGCGAAAAGCACGCCGATGGCCGCCTTGCGGTCGCGCAGGATGACGCGCAAGATGTCGAGCGTGCCGCGGTCCGCGTGGGCGGCGTTGTCGATGAGGACGAGCAGCGGCGCCTTCTCGGTCATGGCGACGACGGCGGATTCGACGGCCTGGAGCATGAGCAGCTTGCGCTCGCGGGCGCCGGGAATCACTCCCTCGCTCTTCCAGGCGCCGAACGCAGGGACGTGGTCGCGCATCACGGCGCGCTGCGGCGCATTGAGCTTCGAGCGGAGATGGTCGTGCTCCGCGACGCGCGAGACGTAGAAGCGGTCGATGAGGTGCAGCAGGGCCGCGGCGGGAGTCAGCTTCTGCTCCTCGGAGCAGCAGACGTAGAGGTAGAGGATGCCCGACGCCCTCGACCGGTCGGCAAATTCGCGCAGGAACCGCGACTTGCCCGTGCCCCCCTCGCCCTGCACGAAGAGGAGCGCGGGTCGGCGCTGCTTGAGCTCATCGAGCATCGCCGAGGCGGACTCGAGCTCGACTTTTCGGCCGAGGTACTGGGGGCAGGGGAGTGTCGAGAGTGCATCGAGCTCCGCGACGAGATCCTTGTCGAGCTGGCCGGCCATCGAGGTGAGCCCGGTGCCTGACTTCTTCGACACGTAGATGGCGCGCGTCACGGCATCCAGGAGCGAGTCGCCGCTCTTGGCGTCGTCCGGGAAAACGGCGATCCCGGCGGAGAAGGTGAGCGGGATCTTCAAGCGGTCCTTGGGGGTGATCAGCGGATCGGCGGCGAGAGCCGCACGCACCTTCTCGGCCAGCGCGGCCGCCGCGTCGGACTTGTGTCCGGGAAGGACGATGAGAAACGCGTCGCCGCCGTGGCGCGTGACGACCGCGCCGGGGGCGGCATCGCGCAGCCGCTTGGCGAACTGGACGAGGACGTCGTCGCCCGCGGCGGCGCCGTACGTGTCGTTCACCTTTTGTTGAAAGGAGTCGAAGTCGATCAGCAGGACGGCGAGGGAGCCGGCCCGGGACCAGTCGACCTTGTCGGCGAAATAGTGATGGAGGTAGCGCCGGTTGGGGAGGCCGGTGAGTTCGTCCTGGTACTGGAGCGAGGCGGCAAGCTCCTCCGGGGTGAGAGCCATGAGGTGAGGTGATTATAAGCAGGGGAAAGAGGGAAGAAGAAAGACGGAAGACGGAAGGAACGTCGAAAGAAGGCAAGGAAGAAGGCGGAAGACAAGACCTCGCCTACGTCACTCCCCGGTCATTCCTACTTTGCCTGGTAGACGTAGACCGTCACCGGCACCCCCTTCGTGGCGCAGCTGACGACGACCTCCACGCTCTTGGCGGCGTTGACCGTCAGGGACGCCTGGCTGTACCAGTTGCCCACGCGGTCCGACGCCAGCAGCTGGTCGTTGGTCCAGCCGCTGCCAGGGTTGTTGAAGACGAATTCGAAGATCTTCGAGTCGGTGCTGCCGACGGCCACGACGTAGTAGTCGCCCGCCGCGGGGAGCTTCTGCGTGAACTTGTAGGTCCACGTGCCGCTGTTGTAGATCGTGTCGATCGATCCGCTTTGCGTGGCGATCTTCTCCGCCCTCTTCCCGGGCTTGAGCTGCATCCAGCGCTGCACCTGGACGTCGACGATCTTGTCCTTCAGCGAGACGAACTGCTTGATGTCCTCTTTCCAGCGGCCGCTGCGAATCGTCTGGACCTCGTCGGCCTTGTTGTCGATCAGCTCCGCGAGGAGGTCGACCCGCTGGCCGAAGTTCACGCCGGCGCCCGTCGAGATGCGGCCGCCACCCGTCGGATTGGCCGTGAGATTCGCCGCGCTGACGAGTCCGACGACCTTTCCGTCGATGTTGAGGATCGGGCTGCCGCTGGCGCCGCCCATGATGGGAAGCGAATTCTGGATGAGCTGCGAGCCGGTCGACGATTTCATCATGAAGAAGTCGGTCATCGCCGTGACGTTGCCGACCTGCATGGTCGGCGTCGGCTGCTTGACGTTGACGCCGCCCATGGCCATCGATTCCATCGGGTAGCCGACGAAGCCGATCGCATCGCCCGCGGCGAGCGCCTCGACGGTCTTCGGCTCGGCGAGCTCGAGGGGCGCGGCCAGCCCGTCGCTCGACTCCACCCACATGAGAGCCACGTCGCAGGCGAGAATCTGCTGGAGCTGCTCGATCGTGGGGCCGAGCGAATCGCGCGTCGGCTTGTAGTCGGCCCAGATCTTCTGGAACTCGTCGTAGCCGGGGTGGAGCTTGACGCGGTTGATGACGAAATCCTTCGGCGCGGTGGCATTGGAGCGCGCGATGAGCGTCCAGCCCTTCCTGAGACTGGTGAAGTTCGAGGCGACGTGGGCGTTGGTGGCGAACATGTCCTTGGCGACGACCCACGCGGTCGCGCAGCCGACCTCGTGCCCCTTGTCGTCGCGCATGACGACGAGGTAGACCGACGGCGTGCCCTTCTGGAGCGCGTCGGTGATCTTCGGCGGAGGCGGCTTGTCCTTCTGGGTCTGCATGTCGGCCATGAGGTCGCCGATGACGGTGGCCTGGCGCTCGTTGAGTTCGGCCATCTTCCGCTGGGTCGCCCACCAGCCGATGAGCACGGCGCCGAGGACGCCGAAGATGAGGAGGAAGGCGACGGCGGCGATGATCTTGGTGCGCTTCAGGCTCTTGTCGAGCCCGCGGACCATCGTGTCGCGGCCCGGCGGCCGCGCGGCCGAGGCGCCGACGACGCCCATGGTGTCGGGCAGCTGGATGTTGCCGATCGTTTCGACCTGGAGGACCGGGCCGCCGCCGCCGATCTGGACCGTGGCGAGGACGGGCAGCTCCTGGTCGTCGCGCGCGGGATTGCCGTTCACGAGCACGGCGTGGACGCCGCTGAGGACGAGCCGGTAGCGGCCGACGACCCGGCGAAGCGCGCAGTGCTCGCGGCCGACCGCGGTAAGGTCGGGCGGGAAGACGATCCGGCACTTGGCGGGGTCCCGCCCGATGGCGATGCGGTCGACGTCATCGGCGTACTCGAGGGTGTGTCCGGCACGGTCGCCGTCCGAGAAGGTGATTCGAATTGGCATGGAAGAAGGATACCGGGGAGCGTAGCTGGTAGCTAGTGGGGAGTAGCTAGTAGCAGGGGAATGCGGGCCCTCCGAAGGGCCCGCTCCTTTGTGAGCAAAAAGAGCATCGATGCTCGCTGCCAAGAAAATAGAGGCGGCCCGTCGCGGGCCGCCGTTCCTCTGCTACCAGCTACTATCCACTACCTACCAGCTACTTCTTCTTCGGCACTTCGATCGTCATCCACTCCGGGCCGCTCTTGGCGTTCTTCACCCAGATGTCGACGGTGTGCGCAACCGCGTCGCTCTCGAAGGCAATCGTGAACTTGCTGCCCTTGACCACGCCCGCCCTCTCCTTGCCGTCGCTCGCGGCCCAGGCCATGACCGGCTCCTTGCCGTCGTAGGTCACCTTGAACGTCGCGACGCCCTTGTACTGCGAGTCGTATTTCACGGCGACTTTCGACGTCGTCTTCGCCAGCGGCGCGCTCGCGACGGAGCCCTGCGTGCGGTACTTGGAGTCGTCGATCGCGACGACCTTCCAGGAGTGCTGGGCGGGGTCGAACTCCTTCGGCAGCGCGATCTCGTCCTTGATCGCTCCGGCGGGGACGCCGTCGAGGAAGAGCGCCAGGCTCAGGATGGCGGCGCCCTCGCGCGTCGCCTTCGCCGAGGCCTTGATCTTGTACGCGCCTTTCTCGCCGGTGAGTTCCGCCGTCACGACGGGCCGCTGCGCGAAGACCTGCGTGAGCGGATCGCCCGCAACGAGGTTCATCCACGGAAACCACGGGTGGGCCATGAGGAAGCTCTCGCCCGCGTTGTATCCGGAGAGATAGCGCTGCACGTGGAGGTAGTTCGGGTCCCACGCGCCGGTCGTCGGCTCGCGGACGCAGCCGTGGACGACGGTCGCGCCGGCGGCGGTGAAGTGCGTCATCGGCGTCTGGCCGCCCTTGCGCGCCGGGTCGAACGCGTGCCACGTCAGCGCGACGCTCGTCAGGTTGTCGATCACCGCGCCCGGCAGGTACTTGTTCATCGCGGGGAACTTCTCGTCCCAGTTCGCCTGGCCGAAGGCGTAGTAGATGACGTCGTTCTTTTTCTCGAGCAGGATGTTGTTGGGGTTGTGCGGAATGACCTCGGTCTTGAGGTTCAGCCCCTTACAGAACGCCTCGAGGGCGGGGAACTGCGGGTTGTACATGCCGCGCGGATCGCCCTTGTTCGAGATGCCGAGGTAGACGGTGCCGTCGGGCTTCTTCGCGTCGGAGAGGATCGACAGGTCGATCATCTTCTTCACGTCGTCGACCGTGAAGGCGTTGAGCAGGCCGACGGAGTACATCGCCCACTTGTCGCCCATCGGCGTCGCGGGATCGACCGCGCCGTCGTGCTTGTAGAACGGGCTCGACTTGCCCTGGTTGCCGGCCGGCCCGGTGCGGACGATGTCGTCCTCGACCATCATGCCGGCGAGGATGTGCGTCGTGGCGCGGGGCACGCTGCCGTTGTCCGAGTTCTTCGCCATCGTGACGACGGGAATCCCGCGGGTGAGGACGATGATCGTGATGGGGGCGGTCTTGTTGCCGGCGAGCCACTTCTTCACGGGCGCTTCGAGGAGCGACTGGTAGTCGGGCCACGAGAGCGATTCGACGGCGACGAAGCCCTCCTTCGGATCTTTGCCGCCGCCGGGAATCCTGACGTGAACGAGGTGATGCCGCGGGATGTCGCGCCTGGTCATGTAGTAGCGCGCGATCTCGACGGAGTCCGGACAGAGGTCGTTGACGACGACGAGGACGTTTTCAGCTCCGCCGCCGGCGATCGCCGTCGACGCGGCGGCGCAGAGAACCAGGAGCACGGTGCAAACGCGAAGCATGGACCACCCCACCGAACCCATACATGGGCTCAAAGATAACTACGCCGCCGGCGACCGCAGCGTGTACGCAAAGTACACCATGCGCCGCGTCCGGAACGCCTCGTAGACCTGCGAGCCGCGCAGTCCCGCGAAATCGACGAAGGCCGGCTGCATGAACCCGGGGATCGTCTTGGCGATGAGGCCGCGCTTCCGCTCGTCCTCGGCATCGAGCGCGGAAACCACGTTGGGGGTGATGTCCACCTCGCGCAGGATCGACATGCCGGACCTCTCCAGCTGGCGCCGCCACTCGGGCACCGCTTCGCCGTCTCGCATGTCGGCGTAGAGGAAGTGGCCGCCAGGACGCAGCACGCGGCGGACCTCCGCGAGGAACGCGGGCATCGATCCGTAGCAGTGTGACGACTCGACGTTCACGACGGCGTCGAACGTGCCCGCCTCGAAGGGAAGCGATTCGGCGTCGCCCCGCTTGAAGTCGAGGCCGTCGACGCAGTGCGTCCTCCGGCAGAGCTCGACGGCGTTGGGCGAGATGTCGGTCCCGGTCACGCGCGCCGGCCCGAGGTACTTCTTCATGAAGGCGGCGCCCCCGCCCCGGCCGCTTCCCACCTCCAGGACCCTCAGGCCGCGCAGGTTGATGGCGCCCGCGACGAAGTGATAGAGCTGGATGAAATGGCGGTTCGGTTCGTCGTCGGGATGAAGCGCGAGCGCGGCGGCGGTCGGGGCGAAGCCGTAGTTCATGAACGTCCAGCCAGCTTCCCATCGGTGCTTCGCGAGAATCTGGTACCAGCGGCGCCACATCAACCGCTTGATCGGCGCAAACCGGCAGAGAAAGACGAAGGCCTTGATCAGCACCGGAGCAATTATAGGGCGACGTTGAGAATCACGGTCCCGCGGTCGACGGTCTACGGTCTACGGTCTACGGTCTACGGTCTTCGTCCTATTGCTTCTTCAGCTTTTCCCGGATCTTCTTCTCCAGGGGATGGCCCTTGAGCTGGTCGGCGAGCTTCGCCAGGTCCTCCTTCACCGCGGCGGGATCGACGTACGCCTCGATCTCGGCGATTCTCTCGTTCACGCGGGTTTCGAACTTCTCGCGGGCCCCGGCGGCTTCTTTCGCCATCGCCTCGTTTAGCCCCTTGAGCTTGTCGAGCGCGACGGCGGCCTTCGACGACTTCGCGAAGTCGTCGTCGTCGAGCGCGGGAAGGACTTTCATGAAGTCGCGATAGACGGCGACGCCCGCCGCCGTCCCGAGCTTCTTCTGCGCCGTCGCGATGTCGGCGACGATCGAGTCGGTCGTGACCTTGCGGTCCATCTTGTCTCCGACCTGCTCCTTCGACGGGTTGAAGACGAGGTAGTTCGGCGTCGCGAAGCTCTTTAGGTTCCACATCGCCTCGGGAGTCGCCTTGCGGAGCGCCTGGAGCTGGTCGGTGGTGAGGCGCGGGAAGATCTCGGCGCGCTTCAACGTCTCCTTCCCGTTCTTCACGTCCACCGTCGGCCAGTTCTTGTAGCTCGTCACGTACGCGACGGGAACGCAGGCGTCGTTGAGCGACTTGACGAACTTCGGGTCCTTGAACGCGCCGCGTTCAAGCGCCTGGCACGGGCCTCAATTGTCGCTGGTGAGGAAGACCCAGACCGGGACCGCGCGGAGCTTCGCCTCCGCGAAGGCGTCGTCGAACGTATGGGCCCACTGGATTTCTTTCGCGGGATCCTCGTAGACCGCCGCATCCTGGAGCACGAGCGCGAGCAGAATCATCATGGCGACATCCTATCCGCCTTCGCCTGCGTCTCGCCATTCGGCGAGCCGGCCCTTCGGCGGGCTTCGGCGCGATGAGACCTTCGCCCCCGGAGGCGGTGCAGGTCTCACATCACCTGAAATAAGTACACCGTTCCCTCGCGTCCACGTAGCTCAACCGGGCCGAGCGGTTTCGCGTGCGCCGAGCCCTTCGCCCGGTCCATCACGCTCGAGGTCACGACGATCCTGGCGTTCCGCGATTTCGCCTCGCCCTCTAGGCGCGACGCGACGTTGACGACGTCGCCGAGCACGGTGAATTCTCGATGGCGCGGATCGCCGACGCTGCCGACGACGACCTCGCCGGAGTTGACGACGACGACGACGCGGAGCGGCTCGCCGGTGATCTCCTGCCAGCGGGGCGAGAGGTCGTCGACGCGCTTCTGGATCTCTCGCGCGGCGCGCAGCGCGGCGACGGCGTGTTCGTCCAGCTTCTCCGGGACGCCGAAGACGGCCATGAAGCCGTCGCCCAGGTACCGGTTGACGCTGCCCCGGTGGGTGAAGATGGCGTCGGTCAGGCGCGGGATGAACTCGTTGACGAGGGCGAGGACCTGTTCGGAGTCGAGGCGCTGCGTGACGTGCGTAAAGCCGCGGATGTCGGCGAAGAGGACGGAGGCGTCGCGGCGCTCGCCCTTGTTGTGGAACCGCTCCGGGTCGGCGAGGAGCTGCGCGGCGAGGTCGGGGGCGACGTAGCGCGAAAAGAGGTCGGTCAGCGTGCGGTTTGTCTGCGCCATGTGGATGGCGCCGGCGACCTGGTCGACGAACGTGCGCAGGACGAGCGTGGTCTCGCCGCCGAACGCGTCGGGCGTCGTCGTCTCGACGTTGAGGACGCCGAGGATGCGGTTGTGGTAGCTGATGGGGATCGCGAGCTGGCCGCAGATCTCGGGGGAGATGGGAACGTAGTCGGGGTCGCTCTTGATGTCCTTCACGAGCTGGGGCCTGGCGAGGCGGACGGCGCGGCCGACGACGCCCGACGTGATCGGCCATCGCGCGCCGCGGGTGACGTTGATGGGCAGCGAGCCGGCGTGGGCGGCGAGTTCGAGGTGGGTGCCCTTGTCGTCGAGGAGGAGGAGGGCGACGAACGGGAGCTTCATGCGGCCGTTGACGTAGCTGACGACCTGTTCGAGGAGCGGCTGGAGGCCGTCGGCTTCCATCGCGGTGCGGGCGAGGTCGCTCATGAGCTGGAGGTGGTCGGCGCGGCGCTGGACTTCCTCGTAGAGGTAGGCGCTGGCGATGACGTTGGCGACCTGGTCGGCGACGTTTTCCATGAAGGAGAGCTGGTCCTTGAAGGCGGCGGGGCGTGTCGACTCGAGGTTGATGACGGCGAGAACGGCGCCGTTGTAGATGACGGGGACGCAGAGCTCGGACTTCGCGCCGGGGAGGGTCTCGATGTAGTTGGCGTGCTTCGTCGCGTCGTCGATGAGGATCGGCTTGCCGGTGGCGGCGACTTCGCCGACGACGCCGGAGCCGAGGGCGCGGCCGTAGCCGACGAAGACCTCGGTGGGGACCTTGGTGGAGACGGCTTCGCAGACGAAGGTGCGCTTTTCGCGGTCGATGGTGGCGCAGGCGATGAACTCGAAGTCGAAGGAGGAGGCGAGGAGGGTGTCGGTGATGCGCTGGAGCATGCGGCGGAGGCGGAGATCCTGGGTGGCGATGCGGGCGATCTGGTTGAGGAGCTCGAGGTGCTGGGCGTTGCGGATGGTGGTGAATTCGGACACGGCGGGAATGATAGCTCGTTGTTGTCCGCTTGCAGCGGACAACGAGGATAGCGCGGACCCGAATAGCCAGAATGCGCAAGGAGCTGCGTCGCGATGGGAGACCTCTGGAAAAGCCGAAAGAGCCGAACGTTCCTAACCCCCGGCAAAATTTAGTTGACTAAATTTTGCGTTTTGCAAACGCGTGCGTCCGGGGAAGGCTCCCGTCGATGGCGAGAGCGGCTCCTCCCTTCGCCTGCCCTACAAAGCGCCACCGCAGGGCGCGAAGGAGGTTCCCTTCTCACCTGCTTCCCTTCGGGGGTATACTGGGAGCCGATGCGCGCGCGGATGGTTCGAAGACGGTAGCCCCTCGACTCGCTCCGCTCCCTCGGGGCGGGGCGCCGCCCTGCGCATTCATCTCAAGCGATATGCGCCCGTAGCTCAACAGGATAGAGCACGGGATTTCTAATCCCGTGGTTGAAGGTTCAAGTCCTTCCGGGCGTACCACCCAAGATTGCCCTCAGCGGAAGTGGCCGCCGTGGCCACTTTCGCGAGGGTTTGGAAGGGTTCCTTGAGGTTCGAAAGTGCCATCTTGTCTTTGATGACCACTTTGGAAACCAGCTCGTCGATCACCTTGCGCCGCTCGAAGTTGTCCTTCTGGCCCATGAAGAGGTCATAGGCCCGCTGGGCGATGTCGAAGATGCGTGTTGCCTCGTTCAGGTAGAGGTCGTGGGCGCCATCAAGGCCGCGCAACTCCTCGCGGACCTTCACGAGCCGCTCCCGCCAGATCTTGACCTTCTCGACATACTCGTCGGCAGGGATGAGCCCGTCGAGTTTGTCGTTGTACGCCTGATCGATCCGGTTCTTGAGACGGCCCTCCTCGCCCGACAGGACGCGAGTACGCTCGCCCGCGAAGCTCCTCTCCGCTTCGTAGCTCTTCTTGAGCGTGGCCTGGAGATCGGCCAGCGTCGCCGAATCCATCTTCAGCTCCTTCAAGGGCTGGGCGAGCTGCTTGACGAGTTCCTCCTCGCGGATGTAGGAGTAGGCGCAGACCGACCCGCCGTTCTTCCAGCCGGTGCAGCGGTAGTAAACGTACTCGCGGTTCGCCTTGATGTGGCGCTCCGCCGTCACCGACCCGCCGCAGTTGCCGCAGACCGCGAGGCCGCGGAAGGCGAAGGTCAGCGTCTTGGGACAGTGCTCGTTGCCGAGGATCTCCTGCACGCGGTCGAAGAGGTCCTTGGTGATGAGGGGATCGTGCTTCCCCATCGCCTTCTGGTCGGCCCACCGAATGAGGCCGTAGTAGACGGGGTTGCGGAGCATCGCGTAGATCGCCGAGCGGGAGAGGGGCTTGGGGTTGTTCCGGTAGCGCAGTCCCAGCTCGATGGCGAGCTTCTCCAGTCCGCTGACGTTGGTGCGGCCCGTGCCGTAGTACTCGAAGAGCTTCTTCACGATCGGACCCTGAGCGGGGTCGACGTCGATCTCGGCGGTCGCCTTGTTATTGACGTATCCCACCGGGGCGCCGTTGGGATAGCCGCCGCCCTGAATCTTCATCCGCATGCCCTTCATCACCTCCTCGCGGAGGTTGTTGATGAAGTTGCGGGCGAGGACTACCTGAATGTCGAGCTGGATCTGGTCGCTCGACTTGGAGTCCTTGTTGATCTTGAGGCCCGTCTTGAAGAAGTGGAGCTCCTTGTGGTGCTTCTCGATCAGGTCGTAGATCGTCACGAGGTCGCTGAAGTTCCGCGTCATCCGGTCGGGCTTCTCGAAGAGCATCACCGTCACGGAAGGGTTCGAGCGCATGAACTGGACGAACTCCTTGAACGCCTTGCGGACTTCCGACGTCTTCGCCGACTCGGCGACGGCCCACGACCGGACAGTTTCGAGGTCGTGACGGCGCTCGTAGCCGAGGCTCTCCTTCTCCTGAGCATCGAGCGAGTAGCCCTCCTCCTGCTCCTTGGAGGAGACACGGAAGAATCGGGCGGCTTTCTGCGTCATGCTGCTTTCCTCCCTTCACGCTGGCTCTTGTCCCACGAATCGAGAAGCTGAAAGAGCCGGGACAGCCGGCCGAGCTCCTCGACGGTGAATCGACGCGCGTCCGGCACTGGCGTGACGGGGCCCGCGCTGATGGCGGACTCGTCCCTGGCCGACGTAGGGCCTGCTTCCGGGCCGGCCGGTGCGTCGCGCTGTGGCGCATTCGGCGGGGAAGCTGCGCGGCCCTTGTTGAATTGAACGTGCGGCGGCTTCGACTGTTCACGGAATTCGTTTGGCATGGTCTGTTTCCCTCAAATGCCCTTCTCTCTCCCCGGCCGTTCACGCGGCAGCGCCCTCCGCTTCGTCGCTCTCCGGCTCGGAAGCGTCGGGATCGGTCACGTACCAGTCGATCACCTCGGTCCGGTGGTGGCCGAGTTCCCGGGCGACCACCCTCGCCGCCTCTTCCCACGTGCAGCGGCGCGTCGCCATGATTTCGCGCATCCGCTCGGCGGCGAAACTGCGCCTGAGGTCATGGAAGGTGGTGTCGGTGGCGCGGCCGACGCCGATTGACCGAAGCATGGCGTAGACCTTGTCGGACCAGGCCTTGAAGGTCCGCTCCGTTGCCGGGATCAGCCCCCGGCCCGGCGTCGTAACGGCTCGCGCGGCGGCAAGCGCGTCGCGCTGCTGCTGGTTGCGGATCACGACGAAGCGCGGCTTCCCGCCCTTCGTGCCGCGAACGATCCTGACGCAGTGAGCGTCCGCGTCCTTGTGAGGACGGAAGAGCGCCGTCTCCTCGAAGCGCATCCCGAAGCAGCGCGCGAGCTGCAGCTGGGCGAGGACGACGGGATGCTGCACCGCGTTCTGGATCGCCTGCCAGGTCTCGGCTGAGACCACCTTGCCCGCCCGGGTGTGACGGGCGCCGGGCTCGATGCCGAGGTCTTTGTTCGAGCGGGGCATGAGGTTCTGCTTGCCGAGCTTGCGGACCATCCAGCGGAGATCGGCGAGCTTGTTCTCCAGGACGCGCTTTCCGGCGTGCGCCTCCTTCCATGCGGCGACCACGGCGGCGACGTGCTTGGCGCCGAGGTTCGCGAGCTTCTGGAGGCCGAACTTCGTCTCGATGATCCGGCAGGCCTCCTTGAGGTGGTTGGATCGCTGTCGCTGCATGCCGTGGCTGTCCTCGCGGTTCTCGCTCATCAGCTTGATGACCTGGCGCTCCAAAGGCGAGTCGGGCATCGGATCGGTCATGGGGTGGCTCCTTTCAAATGGGGGTAATTGGGTCCGGGGAACGAAACCTCCCTCCGGCGGCGCATGAGAGCGCCACCGGAGGGAGATCGGCGGGGAGAAGCGTGTGTGGATGGTTAACTCGCGCGGGCCGGCTTGTTTAGCCGAGCCTGATCGAGTTCGTCGGACCTCTGCCCGAGCGCACGCCAGAGGCGAGCCTGTCGCTCGCGGAACTCTGGCGCCACCCAATTGGGCAGCGGAACCGGCCACATCCCAACACGCCTACGACGCGGACGCCTGCGATGCTTCGCGGCCATTCAGCCTCCTTGGCTCACCTCCACGAGTTCGGGTTGGACCCAGCGGGCCCAGGACACCCGGATGTGCCCGGCGTCGCCGCCGAACAGATCGGGATGCCCTGGGACCCGCCCCCGAGGTGGAGCGGGAGGCCGACTGACAACTACTTTCACGCAGGCAGCGGCGAGGCTGACGAATCAGCGGCGCCGTGAAAGAAGAGAAACGGAAAGTTCTGTGGAAGGGAGATCGGTGCGTGCGAAGCCATCTCCTCTTATGGGTAGACTATCGGTCCGCGCGGGGCCGATGACTTCGATGGCGAGCGTGTGAAACGGGCCATGCGGAACTGATGGAGAGGGAGGTTGGGCGCGAGTGATTTGTATCTCCCTATATGGGTAGACTTTCGGTCCACATCATCATGATGAGCCGTAAGGAGTTGGAGGAACTGGAGCTGCAGCTCGAAACGGATCATCTCGTCGAGGGGCTGGAGCGGGCGCGTCAGGCTCAGGAGCGGATGCCGTTCGGAATATCCGCGGCAGGGACCGAGTTGGCCCAGCCTCACGTCGAGCCGCTCGTGGCCGCGATCGAAACCAAGCAGGATGAGGCGATCCGCGACCCCCATTTACCCGCGGGGGACGTGCTGCTGTCGTTTCCGGCGGATCGGCTCGCGGCGATCACCATTCAGTCGATCTTGACGGCGATGGTGGAGTCCGACGACGAGGAGATCGCTGAAGATCGCGAGGCCGATGATGCCGGCGACGACGATGACGACGACGACACCGGCTTGCTGGCCGCGAAGGAAACCTATCTCACGCGCGTGATCGGAGAGAAGTGCAGGGGCGAGTGGTTCAATGACCTGCGGCGAGGCCGGGCGGTCGATCTCGCGGCCCTTTGCGCGCGCCGATACAAGGACCGCAAGCTCGGCCTGCGCCGGGGAAAGAAGCGGGCCGAGAAGCTGAAGGGCCTCAACTGGGAAAAGTCCCGGATGGTCTTTCATGTGGGGTCCCAACTCCTTTCGCTGGCTCTCAAGCACTCAGGCATCATCCGGACCCGTCTGCGTCCGAGGCTCTCGACGCTAATCGAGCTGACTCCGAAGGCGCAGGCGCGGCTTCCCGAGATCATCGAGAAGCACCGCTGGCTGATGACGCCGCGGTGGCGGCCCATGGTCGTCCCTCCCCGGCCGTGGAACGGGAGCGGGAGCGGCGGCTATCTGCATGAAACCGGGCACACCCTTGTGAAGCCATGCGCGTGGGCCAGGACCGCCGACTACAGCAAGGCCGATCTGACGAAAGTCTGCGAGGCCGTCAACGTAATCCAGGAGACGCCGTGGAGGATCAACCGCGACATCCGGGGTCTTCTCGCCACGGCGTGGGAACGCAAGTCTCCAGAAGCGGCGATTCCGTCCTTTCAGCCGCCGACCCTGCCGCCGCGACTGCCGAAGAAGACGACGCCGAAGAAGGAGTTTAAGCGCCGCCAGCGCGAGCGCGCGCACTGCCGCCGCGAGGCGCGCGAAGTGGCGCGCAATGCCATCCGGATGGAAATGCGCCTCGGCCTCGCTGCCGACTACGAGAAGTACGAGGAGATCTGGAACCCCCATAACGGCGACCGGCGAGGACGCCTCTACTCGATTCCGCAGATTGTCCAGCCGCAGGCGGATGACAAAGGGCGGGCGCTGCTCCAGTTCGCACATGCCAAGCCGCTGGGAGAGCGCGGCGCGTGGTGGCTGGCGGTCTACTTGGCGAACCTCTACGGCGATGAGAAGGGTTCGTTCGACCAGCGGGTTCGCTGGGTCCGGGAGCATGAGGACGCGATTCTCGACTCAGCCCGTCGGCCGCTGGATAGTGCGGGCTTCTGGCTCAAGGCCAAGAAGCAGTGGCGGTTTCTTGCGGCGGCGCGGGAGTGGGCGGGCTACTGCGAGCAGGGCCCCAGTTTCCCCTCGGTCATTCCGATCGCCATGGACGGCACGTGCAACGGACTTCAGCACCTGTCGGCCCTCGGTCGGGATGAGGCTGGAGGCCGCTGGACGAACCTCCTGCGCGGCGACGCACCGCAAGACATCTACCGGGAAGTCGCGGACCGGCTCGTGGGGTGGCTCGACAGAGCGGCGGCGGAAGGTGACTCGACAGCCGCGGCGTGGCGGCCGCTTGTCAATCGCGATCTCACGAAGCCGGCGACGATGACGATTCCGTACGGCGTGGGCGAGGGGCGGATGCGCCAGCAGATTCTTGAGCACCTACGAGGACTTCGCCCAAAGCGGTACTTCGACGATGATTGGGACGCGGCGACGATGCTCGTGCCGTTCCTCGCGCAGTCGATCAGCGAGGTCGTGGTGAAGGCATCGGAACTCATGCGCTGGCTCCAGGCGGTCGCCGGGACGCTTGCGGGCGTCTCGCGGCCACTCGAGTGGACGGTGCCGACAGGGTTCCCCCTGCTGCACCACTACCCTCGGATGCGGGGAGAGCGCGTGAGACTCGTGACAGGCACGCCGCGGCTCAAGAAGGCCACGCGGAGCTTGAAGCTCAACTTGTCGAAGCAGGTCAATGCGATCGTCGCGAATCTAGTTCATTCCCTCGACGCGGCGCACCTGATGATGACCGTCCGAGAGCTGAAAGCGCGCGGCGTGACCGACGTCTCGGTGGTCCACGACAGCTTTGCAGTCCATGCGTGTGACGTGGATGTGATGAACGAGGTGCTGCGCGAGCAGTTCGTGCGGCTTCACACGGAGTTCACGCTCGGGACGTTTTGGAAAAGCGTGAAGGCGGCGGCGCCGCGCGGCGTTGCGCTGCCGGAGCCGCCGGCGACGGGGGCGCTGGATCTTGCAGCCGTAAGGACGTCGGAGTACTTCTTCGCGTAGCGGCCGCGCCGCCATTCCGAGCGCGCTTTTCTCTTCTTTCACCCGCACGCCGCGAGGCGCGTGGGCTGTTCTTTCTGTTCCTGCATAGCAACGCTGAGCGAAGCGTTCTGTTCCGTCTGTTCTTTCTCGCCGCGCCGCGCCGGCGCCGCGCGGTCTCCCCTCTCTGGTTTCGCCTGCGCTCGCCTCCTGCTCTCTCCTACCCCTCTCGCTTGTCTTCTATCGGGCGCCGTCGTCGACCGTCTCGACGAGGGCGTGGCTGGAGTTCTGCGCCTATTGCGCCGCGAGTCGCTTCAGTGCTTCCTCTGCGACCTCCTTCACGGAGGCGTCCTTGTCGCCAGCCGCTTTCTCGCAGGCTTTTTTCAAGGCTGCCTTGCCCTCGGCGTCCAGCGACGGCGTCTTCTTGCCGGAGCTGAGGTCGACTTGACCTCCCGCCAGGGACTTGAAGACGGACACGGCTGTCAATCGAGCATCCTTCTCGACGTCCTCGACGAAGGCCGATGCCGTGGCGACAACGATGCCGTTCAAGGGCACTGTGGAATCGGCGCTCTTCACCTTGCATGCCAATCCCGTCACCTTGATCGCGTGCAGCAACGCGGCCGCCGCTTTCCCCTTCGACTTGCGCAGCGCCTCCAAACAGATCGGCAAGTACTCCTCGCGATCTCGGCCCTTGGCAAGGTCGGAGATTTCGTTGCCTACTTCGTAGTACTCTTTCGAGGCGACGCCCTTCAGAGCCTCGTCCACCTTGGCAGTGAGTTCCTTTCGCGTCGCCTCGGGCACAGCCTTCAGCCAATCCTCCAGGGTCTTCTTCGCCTGCAGCAGCCCGAGGACGACGATGATGATGCTGGTTGCGATCTTCATGACTCATCCTCCAAGCAAGATCGTGGCGAGCATAAGTGCCGCAAGAGGGTGGGTCAACACATCACATCACGGCCATCGCGGCGCGTGTTAAGCGGGCCACAAGCTATTTTCACCTCTTCCGGAGCTGCTTTCGTGCGGCGACCTCTTTCGGCGGCTTTATGTCGAGGAGCTTATCCCCCGCACAGCGCTCGAGACGGACAAGCTGGCGTCGGCCTTTCCTCCCGCCTGCATCGAATACAATGAAATGATCCCACGCACCCCAAGTGGGCCCGATCCACGACTGCACCAACTCCAACGACGCAGGGTCGTACACATCGCTGCGCTCAAGCGAACGCACCACCAGCAATCCGTCGAGGATTTCCACTCGTGGAGTGATGCGCTCCTGCAGTTGCCCGAAGTGGGCGATTTCCTCACCGTTGCACGCAATTCGGTATAGGCCTGGAGGAAAGTTCTTCTCGGGTTGCAGCGTCCGCAGGAAGAGGAAGTCGCCGTGAAACGCAGCGCCTGCAGCGGGGTAGGCGAACGGCAGCTTACGCATCACCGCCCCCGTTCTCCCATCTCGAATGACCGCTCTGCGTTTCTCCGATGCGGTGACAAGCGCATGCGTCCCCAGGATGACAGCCGAGTCTTCGTGCGGATCGAGAGGGACACCGCAGCGAAACAGCACGTCCTTCTCGACGCGGTCGATGGCCACGAATTCGATTCCATTTCCCTGCCACGCGAGCGAGTAGATTGTCTCGGCGCCCATCAATACGTGCATGTGGGGCCTCGCTGAGGAAAGTTCGTACGTGTTTTGAACGGCGCCTGTGCGCCCATCCCGCAGGTAGGCCAAACCCCCGGTTCCAGGGTGAAGAAAGGACCCGCCAAGGCTTACCGGGACGAACAGGTTCTGCTTCGCGTGCGGGAACGAATGAGTCCACACCTGGCGCCCGGTCTCCTCCTCATACGCGGTGAGGCAACTGTAGGCTTCGCTGCCCTCGCTCCGTTGCCCGTAGAGCACGAGAAGCGGGTCGCACCAGAGGACTTTGGTGCGGATCCCTGACGCAGGCGCCCGCCATCGCACGGTCCCGTCGACGGTCGAGTGCGCGACGAGATCTCGTGAATTGAGGTCCGGCAAAAGGAAGAGCGTGCGGTGACCCAGCGCGGCGCACATGATCGGTTCCCGCATTTCGACCCGCCACGAGATTGCGAAGGGTCCGGTTGTCGCGTGGCTGGCCGTCATTCAAGCTCGTAGCAGGCGATTTCCCGCGTGTGAACGGCGATGATGCTCTCTCCTATGCCGGCAACCGCGGCATTTCCCCATTTGGAAAGACCAGCCACCTTGTAGGAACGCTTCGATTTCAGGTCGACGACGTCGGCGCCGACACCGCCCACAGCCAGCCTGTCCGAAGGCAGCAGAGCGGTCCAACTGCAGTACCTGATGCTCAGCGGAACGCTAGCCACGCGTTTCCCCTTGGGCAGTTCGAACGCATCAAGGCGCCATGGCTCACTGTTGAGACCGCACTGGCCACCCATTGGCAACCAGAGGGTATTTCCAATGACGGCACCCACGCGTCCAACTGCGCCCCACGAGAGGTCGAATTGGCCAGCGCTGCTTCCCTTGACATCAAGGACCATGATGTGGATCGCCGCGCCCCCGGCCTTGATGACCTTGTAGGAGCTCGCAAAGGCGGGCACTTCGTCCAGCCCACCGATCATGGGCTTGTCGCTCTCGATGCGACCGCGCCCGACATCGATTGTGACGAGCGTCGGCCTGACGTTTCCGTCCCCGTGGGCCATCACGAAAAGGCGGTCGCCGACAAGCACAGGACGCTCGGACGTGCGTAGTTCACGCCCCAAGGCGATCTCCTTGGCGTGGCAGCAGCCCCCAGGCTCGAACTGCAGGAGTCGTGTCCCGTCCAAGGCCATCGCCCGTTTGCCGTCCGATGTGAGCCACGGTCCCGCACAGATCGCCACTCGCCGCCACGCTCCGTCAAGCGGCCTCCAGAAGACGATGTAGCCTTTCCACTCGGCATCGGGCAGCCTGCCAAACCAGCCAGCGTCCGTGCTGACGAAATTCAATGCGGCAGTGGCGGCACCAAAGACCTTCTTGAGATTCGGTCGGTCCAATACCTCGCCGCTGGCACAGCTTGCCACGAAAACGATGGCCTCATTGGGTACATGTGAAATGAAGGCGTCACCAACCTTCGCGATTTCGCTGTACTCAAACGTGCCGCCGGCTCGAGGCGGAAGCGGCAACGACCACGTGCGCGACGCTTTCAGCCCGGCAGTGGACGTACTCACGGGAGCCCCGGCGGGTAGGTGATCTGCGAAGGGGTAATAATGAACACTCTCGTGGGAAGGACGTGATCGCCCTCCATCAGCGCGTTGAACGAGCTGGTGCCGGCGTGGGGATACATGTTGATTACGATGCGGGCGTTGGGCGGAGCTCCCTGAGCAACGGTCAACCTCGCCTTGATGGTCTTTTCGTTCGTGCTCAAGTAAGCGGCGAAGTCCTTGGCAATGTCCACGGTCTCATCGCTTCCTCGGATCCCACCCTCGAAGCGACTGTAGTGGACTTCGACTTCGGTCACGTCGTCGACACTGGCGAGCCCCGCGTTCCTCGCCAGCGCGGTCCGGCGCGTCGTGAGGGCGTTCAGCTGTTGTTCGACGACCCGCTTGGCATTCGCCCGGTTGTAGTTCTTCGCCTCCATGAAGGAGAATTTGCCGCCGCCCAGGTCGAAGATGCCGTCAGGTCCGTCCTTGCAGCCATCCCTGACGACAAGCTGCTTCAGGTTGCCGCCCTTGTTTTCGGCGGCTATCTTGGCGTGCCACGCGTTGCCGATGAACTTGCTGTCCTGGTCCAGAGGAACGGCCGACTTCCGCGATGTGAACTCGGCGAAGAAGCGGCGAAGGTCGTCTGACTGGGCCACCCACGTCTCGGAGTTCGCGGAGCGGCGAACTTCCGCGATCGTATTGAGGTTCTCCATCATGTTCTTCATGGCGAGGTCGCTGAGAACGGGAGGTGTCGCCTTACGGAATCCGGCCAGCTTCTTGAGGTACGCTCCCACCCCGCCGGTTCCGCGGCTGATGGCGGCAAATTTCGCCATGCCCTCGAAGGCGTCCTGCGAGAAGCGGAAGCCCTCAGGAAGGCCTGCCTTGCTCACAGCCTTGATCAAGGAGCTGAACACGTCAGCTTCATTTGCTCCATTTGCTGCGAGTTTCAGTTTCTTGCTCAGATCGGCGAGGAACGTGATGCTGTTGACGCCTTCGGGCATGCGACGAACGAGACGCGAGAATTCCGCCACGTTCGCCACTTCTCCCGTCTTCGTCAGGAACGTCTCGACGAGCTTGACGTTGGCTTCAGAAGAGCCCGTCAGGTCATCGAGAAGGCGCTTGTGGAGATCGGACTTCGCATTGAAATTGGGAAGGGCACGCTTCCCATCGCTCTTCTTGAAGAGCTTGAGGAGTCCTCAGCCAAATTTCTTCGCATCGCCCGCCTTGATCGTTCGCTTCGCAATGTCCCCGGCGACCTTCAGCGCCGGGACGAACTCGGTGATGAGGCTCACGATCGAGATTCCGCCTACGAGGAAATTGGGGCTGTCTCCCCCCGGCATAAGATCGATCATGAACTGGATGAGGTCCTTGATGTCGCCGATGATCGTGAAGTCAAGGATTAACTCGAGGCCCTTCTGCGGATCATCGAAGATCGCGTCGCAGTAGTTTGAGACCGCCTGGAACACATCAGTGGTCACCACGGCGACCGGCTTCGAGACCTTCGGACTTCCCGAGACCTCGATGAAAACGGCCCGCATCGTCGCTTTGCGACCCGCCAGCATGTTCGTTGCGTTGACCGTGATGATGGCGATGCCGTTGCTGTCGAGCTTGACCGTGTTGCCACCTTCCAGGATCAGCAGGGCATCTTCCAGACTCGCGATCTCCAAGTGGTCGAGATTCCCGTCGAAGCCCTCGCCGATCTCGATGGGCTCGGCCGAGATGTTGATCGCCTTCTTGGAGGCATTGGCGGTCGTCACCACGCCGTTGACCGACAGCTCGAGGTCGCCAGATTCCAGCCGCTTGGCCTGCACCCTCGTCCACACTTGAGGCGTTAGTGCCGTCAGTGATTTCAGCGTGAAGGTCTTGTTGTCTGCCGATAGCGTGAAGGTGACGACGCCCTGCGCGTCAAACGAGACGACCCAATTGTTGCCATACCGAGCGATGATCCCGGGTTGCCCGAGCGTCGCGGGACGGACCTGAGCATCGACGATCAGGCCATCGACGATCTGGAGGGAAGGCGTGATCGGCACCGTGATTTTCGAGGTGCCAGTGAACTTGTATGACGCGAGCCCGCGCTTGAACGTCGTGGGATCAAGCTGGACATTAGAGGCCGTCCCCGAGTTGGTCAGGGCCGAGTCGGGGACGGTCCCGCCCGTACCTAGAGTCTCCATCTCGTAGAGCAGCCGCGACGCGTAGTTGTCGCGGAGAGCGAGTTTGACTAAGTGCTTGGGCGAACCTGAAATGACGACTTGCGCGGTCGTGTGATACGGGATCGTCGTCGTGACGAGTTCTCCTTGGCCTGCGACGGGCTTGATAATCTCGACCACGCCAGGCCCATTCTGGTCGCCGACAAGGACGGGCGTGCCCTCGATCTTCAAGGGCGCCCCGGGGGGCCACAGGAACTTCGTGGTTGCTTCTTCGGAACTGACCCCTATGAAGGCCGAAACGAAAACGCTTTCACTTGATTCCTCAAAGCTCCGGGAGTCTTCGTCATAGGGACTCGTCGTGACCGTGGTCAGACGAGCCTTCGACTTGCCGTTGCGGATGATCCCTTCATTTAGAGAGCTGTTGGCGACACGCTCCACCGCGGTGATGGTGCCCAAGTTGGCGAACCATTTCACCACGGCGCCATCAGTTACGGGGACCGCGACATCAGCCGTTGACGCCATGATCTCGAGTTCTCGAAAGTCGTTCACGCCAATGAGCAGCGGCGCGATCGGCGCTGGCAGCACGAACGTCACGAGGACGGGCAGCTGCACAACGGGACGTGCAGGAGTTTCGATCTTCGTGCTATTGCCGGATGTCTTGTCCGTGCCAGCAAAGACTGCCTTGACCGTGTACTGGTTCGGTGTGGACGGGTCGCTTGGGTCAATGCCAGCCCGCAAAAGCGCGTGAGCTTCGCCCCGGCTCGTCAGGGTTTCATCTTCATTGAGGATGTCGAAGTTGCCATCCGCCACCCATCGCACAGGTATGTCCGAGCGCTTGCATGGGTTGTCGCGACGGTCATATGCAACGGCCTTCACTCGAATGAGGCTGGCGCCATCGGCTGCGATGCTGGGCATCGGTTCAGCCGGTTGAGTCCCGCCACCTACAAACTCGATCAGGGCTTCTGGAGAGAGGTCCAAGTTACTGCCCGTCACGAGAATCGCCACGGCCGGCGCGCCTGGCACCACCGTCATTTCGCCCGATTCGAGGACCGATGCCGAGGTCACGTCTTCCCCGCCGATCGACTCGATCTGAGCAACTACCTTGAACTTGTCCCCGGGCTTCACCGCTTGGGACATGTAGTTCTTCGAGAAGTCCAAGTAGACGCCCACGGAGCCGCCGGTCGTCGGGCTCAGGATCTCCGTAACCGGATCCGCAATAGCGGGGTCCGCGTCGGCCGCGAGCAGTCCAGGGAACTCGATGCCGTTGCGGAAAGACTTGAACCGGACCAAACTTCCATCTGGCACAACCTCCAGCGCCTTGCCGGTCTCATCGAAAATCACGAAGTCACCGTAGACGAACACGCGCGGCTCGTCCGAGTCGAGGGTTATGCTGCCCGTCGGATACAGCCCAGAAATCGGCATGGACTTAAAGGCTAGGCCGACGACGTAGCGAATCTCGCTGATCGAGAGGGTCGCTGAGGAAATCCCGGTCTCGCTGACCGCGTTGGGTACGTGAGCAAGCGTCGGCAGACTCTGGGGCTCGATCCGAGCCCCAAGCGTGATCTGGGCGGGTATTGACGCCTTTGCTCCAACGACCGGGTCATTCGAGATGTCGATTAGCTTGTACGGGCTCGTGACGACGTCCACCGGCGGGCTCGCTGTCAGACCCTTTCCCGCTTGCCAGATGGAATCCGCGGTGCTGAAGTCGGATGAGCCGGCCTTGATGGCGGCCGTCACCGGGAACTCCTGCGGGGGAACTCCCTGAATCTGAACCAGCAGCATCTTGGAGGCGACGACTTCCTTGATGGCGGCCGAGTTCTTGATGCCTGTCATGTCGTAGGTAGAGACGTGGAACCCCACAGAGGCGGATTTGAAGCAGGTCTGCGGCGCGAGGGACGTCATCTCGCGGTGGACCGCAGTTCTGGTTCCGCCACCAAACTGCGCGCTTCCCTGCCCCTGCTGGACGTCATTCAGCAGAGCGAACAGATCAGCATCGCTACATGCCGTGGACTCAAGCTCCGACTTGAATCGCGTCGCAGATGTCTGAACGGTGGCTGGCGGCACTAACCACTTCACCTCCTCTACCAAGACCATTCGCATCTTCGCCAACAGCTGCTCGCGACCCGCCGTGCTACCTTCTTTCTTCTCGCGATGCTTCGCGATCGCGGTCTCGGTCACCAGCGTGGTGCCCCCTTCGGCAACCAATACGTCGTAATCGAGGCCCGCCAGCAACAGTGAGTAGAAGCGAGTGTCCGTATAGAACGTCTTGTGCTCGACCGGGAGGCCCGTCAGCCCATCGACGTATCCGTCAACCGTTGCTTGCTGCTGGACTCTGACAAGCGCGTCCTCCAGCGTTGCCAAGTGGCGAACTTGAGAACCACTGCCCCCGTAGACTGCGGCCAGGCCTTCCAGTCGCTCATTGATCGATTGAAGGATGTCGGGCGGAACTTCCGTGACGTAGAAAACGAATTCGACGAAGGCGGTGTTCTCGACCAGGTCGCGAATCCCGAGCTGCACCACAATTCGACCCTCGGAGGGCGTGAGCCCACTGGGCGAGCTTGCAAGCGCGAGGATGTCCTTTGCGGGCACTGTTGCGGAGAGTCCCAAGGGCGTGAGTTTCGCGTTGAGCAGCGTGACGAGGCTTCCAGATCCACCCGTGGCGATGAGCGACGTCGTCACCGCTCCCTGAATTGCGGGGTCGATCCCCGACAATTCGTCGAAGTACTCCGCCGTCAAGACGAAGGTGCCGTCCGGCTCAAGACTGACGACCTCTTCGTAGGCGGGTGCAACCTCATCGATGACCGGGGCCGTCTCGTCCTTGATGATCGTGGCCTCACGGGTCGTTACGTTTCCGGCACGATCGGTAGCGAATAGCTGTATGAGGCTCTCTCCTTCCGGGAGGGACATCGTGGGATGAGTGGACAAGGTGAAGGCGCTTACCCCGGCGGGTATGAAGCCTCCCAAGTCCACCCCGTTAAGGACCAGGGTTGTCGCAGAGAGTCCACTGCCCGTGTCGCTTGCAGTGAAATGGAACGCAGGGAAGCGGTAGTTTGAGACGACTTTCGAGTTCGGGTTTTCAAAGACCTTCATCGAGTCGAAGTTTTGGCCTCCAAACGTAGGCGGCGGCAGGAATGAAGGTGGGGGCGAGATGGTGCCAATGGCTTGGCTGGCCGGCTCGCCTTCCGCGGTCAAGGACTTCGGGAAGTCCAGAGGATCGAAGGAAACCATGGGCGGCGGCGTAAAGTCCCGGAGCCTGGCGGGAAACAACACCTTGAGCGTGGCTTGCGGTGCGGTCGGGTCGATTATCTTCACAGGTCCTGGCGACGAGGGATCGAGGATGATGGAGGACGTTCCCGATGCGATGGGTGACGCGAGAACTTGAGTTGTGACATGTCGGGGCGTGAACTTGTAGTCGAGGGACACCGTCGCGATCTGGACGATGGGCGTGGTAATGGGCCAATTAATGGAGTAGGAAAGAAGGAACTCCGGCACGTCGGGCAAGGCCTTCTTGACGTTTTCGCCCATCACCTCGATCTTGGCGAGAGATTGGATGACGGCGCCGCCGAACGTAACGTCTACTTTGAGATCCACCACGATTTCATGATTCGCTGGCCATGCCTGCTCGAGTTTCTTGACGTCTACCAGGAAGTCGACGTTGATCGCGGCGCTCGTTGTGTTCGCATTGAAGGTCGATGGCTGGATGTCGATAGTGTCCAGTTGGATCGGATCTTGAGGCGCGCCCGCCTTTCCCCAAGCAGCCAGGTTTACCACGCCGACTAGCACTGCGATCGTGAAGGCACGCATCATGTTCCCTACTTTCCAAACCAAATCTGAACGCTTGAGACGCGGCCGGCTCGCACAAACTCCACGCGCATCCCGTCCGCATGTGCCAGAAACTCCAGCAGCCCGGTGACTTGATCAACCCTTGTAAGCGCGTTCCCATTGATCGTCGTTATGTGGTCACCCACGCGAAGTCCGAGATCACGAAGGACGCACTCGTCGCTCATCCGCTCGATCACGAAGCCGTCGATTCTGCCACCTATCGCGTCAGCAACGACTGGCTTGAACAGAAACTGGCGGTAGAGGCGCGTCCGATCCTTGAGGTATTTGGCTCTTTCGTCGGTATCGACGTGCCACTCTCTATCGCCCACGCGTACCCAAGCCCTGCCGTTGAGAGCAAGGACTTTGGGCCTCGACGGCGGCTGCTGGCGCAGAACGAACGCAAGCACACCGAGAATTCCCGCGAGGAGCGTGATGCATAGAGAGAACGCAATCACTCTGGATCGACGTACCGCAGGCACAGTCTGCGGCATGGGCGGTTGCGCAACCTCTATCACCGGCCCTCCCCGTGGAGAATGCGCCAAAAGCATACTCTATGCGTGATCCCTGTCAAGCAAGACGCGCGTGACCGCGTGACGGCGTGGCGCGCGCAGCTTGCGATCATCATGTCTCTCAGAATCGAATCACGACGTGGACAGCCTCACACAATCGGAGTTGAACGAGCTACGTGCGAGGAACGGGTGACCGCGAAGGTCTTCCCGCCGGGGAGCCAAAGCCCCGCCGCCGCACCGCGCCGGTTCGTGGTCGGAGCCAGTCCACAAGGTGGACCGACGCGAGCCACTCCTCTATCACGTGCCGCCCGGCACTGAGCGTCACGCTTTCCCGAAACCCAGGTTGGAAATCCGAAGACCTCCTCCCCGGTCGGGGGAGAGAGGAAGTCTTCCCCCGTTGAGGCTGCCGTCCGTCGCGAGTCGAGGGCTCGCGGGGAGGGGACTTGCCGTCTCGCATGAGAGCGAGGAAGGGCTTCGGCGCCGTGAGGCGCCTGGCGTGTCCGCCGCCAGCGGTCCTGTTCCATCCGGGCCGCCCGATGGGGCCTGTCGCCATGAGAGGCGACAAGCGCCGTTCGCCCGGGCTGCCGCCCGAGCCGGGGTGGGAGCCCGCGCCCACTGAAGGACGCGGGTGAAAGAAGAGACCTGCGCTGCTCCGCCGCGAGGACGCAGGTGGGCATGAGAGCCCGGCTGCTGGCCGATCGTCGCGGCCGCGCCGTCTAGGGCGCTCGGGCCGAAGCCCACGGAATGCTGGGAAATATCTTGTTGAGGCCGCTTGCGCGAATCGTCATCGCGAGGCGATCCGCGCAAACAGCCTTCCCGACGCGGCTTACGGCACCCGGACGGCTCGCGCACGCCCGTCACTCTTGACAGCGCGCGCGTCAAGAGTTACGGGCCCGCCCTCTGGCGTGGCCGCGCCGCGTAACACGAACGGACATTGCCGCCAGCGGCGGCTTCAGGTCGCCATGGTGCGTAGCTCCTTCCAACCAAGGAGCCAGGACCCGAACGAGGCGGAAGCCCGTTCGGCGGCCCTGGCCCTGGAGAGGGGGGGCGTTCGAATCGTCCTACAACAACCGGTTTGCCGGAGTCACTCTTTCGCCGTCTCATGCGGCAGGATGATGTCCCAAAGAAGTCTCGCAATCAGTCCTCGAGCCTTGAAGGCTCATGACGGGCACGCGCTCACTCCTTCGTGGACAAAACGGTGTTGTCGGATTTGGGTTCGCGATAGGGCTCCTTCTTCTTGAGGACCCAGTAGGTGGCTTCGGCCAGGTGCCGCGCCACGGCACCGATCGCCTTCTGGTGGCCCTTTGGGTCGACGAGGCGATTGTAGAGTCTCGACACGTGACGGTCAGCGTGGGCCCGACGGTTGACGCAGACCGCGTTGCCGGCTTCGACGTAGGCCCACTTGAGATAGCGGTTGACGTCGTCACGTGTGCGACCGTAGCGGGTCTTGTCGCCGCTGGAGAAGACGCGGGGAGTCGTGCCGGCATACGCCGCGAGGTGCGGAGCTCCCGGGAAGCGATCAATCGTGCCGATCTCCAGCGCGATCACCGTGCTGAGAATGGGGCCGATTCCTGGCATCGACATCAGCAGCCGGATCTCCGCGGTTTCGCGAATGAGCACCTTGATGCGGGCCTCGAGTTCCAGGATCTGCTCGTTGACCGACGCCAGTTGAGCGAGCACGCACTCGGCCACATAGGCGGTGGTCTTCGGGAGCTGCGCGATGGCGGCACGGATTTGTGCCATGCCTTTGACGCCGAACAGATCGCTGGGGCCGTCGGTGTTGAGACCGTACTTGGCGAGGGTCGCATGGATGCGGTTCTTGAGCTGGGTCCGCTGTCGGACGAGGAACATGCGCGTCCTCGGCAGGTCGCGGAGGTCACGCGTCTCGGCGTCGGGGATCCACACGGTCGGCAGCGTGCCGGTCCGCTGGAGCAGATTCATGCCGCGCGCGTCGAGCTTGTCGGTCTTGTTGACGCAGCCGATCATGAGCTTGGCCTTGCGCGCGTTGACCAGGCGCGGCTGCATCCCCGCGGCCTCGATCTCGTCGACGATCCAGTACCAGTTACCGATGGTCTCGACGGCGACCGGCGACCCGGGATCGCACTGCTTGAGGAAGTACTTGATGTTGCCGCGCTCGTGGGCAATGCGCACCTCGCGCGGCGCGCCGCCGGCAACGGCTTCGACGGACGCCAGGGTGTACTTCTTGTGCGAGTCGAATGCGATGTACTGCATGTGGCGCCTCCTTTCTGCGGCTTTCGCCGCGCTACCGCGCGAGGATACGCCCACGCGCGGGGAGACGGGCCGCTTTCATATCATCAGTCCTGACTCGCGTCACGACTGACGGGCGCCACCAACGCTCCGGACGCGGCTGGGACCCCGCGCGCTCCAACTCCGTCGGAGCCTCCGCACGCTCAGCCGCTCTCGCGGTTCCCCCTCTCCATCGCCGCGTCTTCGGCACGGCGATGCCGCCTGCGGGCGGTCCAGGGCCAGGCCGCGCAGGGCCTCACCTCTCCTCGGCTCCTGGCTCCTTGGGTTGGGGACGCGGATTGGGGGCTCTACATCTCCGGCTCCGGGTTGCGCGCCCAGGCCGCGGTTCTAATCGAGTCCTGCAGGGCAGTTCTAAAATCGTCTACTTGGGCGTATCCGCCTCCGCCGTCCCGAAGGAAGGCGGAGGCGGTTATCGCGCCGAAGCCCGTGAGTAACCGCCGTCCGTTGCCAGGCTACGGCGCGATAAACTCGCTTGGAATGCACGCGGGACGGCGAAGGCGGTTATCGCGCCGAAGCCCGTGAGCAACCGCCGTCCGTTGCCAGGCTACGGCGCGATAAACTCGCTTGGAATGCACGCGGGACGGCGAAGGCGGATATCCGAAGTCTCAAAATGACCTACGTCTATGTGCTCCAAAGCACGACGCATCCCAAGACGTTCTACTTTGGACTCAGCACCGAGCCCGAGATTCGCATCAACGATCACAACGACGGACGCAACTTCCACACGGCCAAATGGCGGCCCTGGCGTGTGACGGTATGCATCGCGTTCGCAAGCCGTCCACGTGCGGTCGCGTTCGAGCGCTACCTCAAGTCCGGCTCGGGTCGCGCGTTCGCGAAGCGGCACTTCCATTTCTAATCGAGTCCTGCAGGGCAGTTCTCAAATCGTCTACTTGGGCGTACTTCGACGCGGAATCGCTTCGCGATTCCTTGCTTGGCACAAGTAGCCTGCGGAGTCTTGGCCTGCGCGGCAGTAATGCCTCGGCGCGGACCGGCCGACCGGCCCAATCACAATTGCCTACTGTCGGCCTTTCACCCCTGGACAAGGGTCTTGAATCCACCCGCGGCGAAGCGGTTCATGGCGAAGGGCATCTTCATTGCGGCCATGTCCTTCATGCTCGGGTCCTTCATCACCCTGGCGTTTATGGCATCCCGGTGGTTGCGGGACCTGTACACGATGAAGGAGAAGACCACCGTCTCACCCTTCCTGATCCTGGCGAGGCGGGGAAACCCCACCCCACACCCCTTCTTGACCGACAGGTCGTCTCCCACGCATTCGAAGTAGCTGAGAGCCCCATACTTCATCCACATCCGCCTGCCCCAGACGGCCATCTTCCGGTAGGCGGGCAGGTTCTTCCTGGGTATGGCAATTACGAACCCATCGACGTAACTCATCCGGCTTTCCTCCGTTTCCTTCCGGCGATCCTTGTTCCTACACCACGCTCACTCTCTCACTCTCTCACTTCTTCGGTCCCACCGCCGCCGGCCCCGCCCGCAGCGCAATCACCGTGCACTGCACGCACTCCACCGGCCGCCACTCCTCGATCTTCCCGATCTCCATGTTGCTGCGATCGCGCACGATGACATTGAACCGCTGCTTGATCTTCCCCGGGCCGCCGATGGTGAGTACGACGTCCCAGTCGGTGTGATCGTCGAGCGGCAGGCCGACCTTCTCGCACACCGCGTTCACCGCCGCCAAGACGCCCTTCTCGTAGTTGCCGACAACCGGCGTCTCGCCGACCCACATGGCGAAGTCGAGAGCGCCGCTGAAATCCCACCCGATCCGGTTGCGGATGCCCGTCAAGCGCACCGTCTTCCCCTTCGACCTCGCATCGAGCGGATCGAAGCCATCGTCGGCCTTGATCGACGCGACAATCGCGGGCCACGCCTTCGCCGCCACGGCCGACAGCTCGTCGTACTTCGCCTGCCGCGCGGCGCGGTCGGCCTCGATCTCCTTCTGCCAGCGGTCGCCCAGCGCCTTCGCGCGCGCGACATTCGCCTTCGCGTGCTTCGTCCCCTCGAAGTCGCCGCCCGCCTGGCCGCAGAGCCGCGACGGCTGCTCGAGGTCGAGGCGGTTCGTCGGCCTCGCCCCCTTCTCGAGCGCCTTCATCACTGCTTCAAACCCGGCGTGCAGCTTTGCCGTCGCCTTCTCCAGCGTCGTCTCCGCACGGGTGATGATCGACTGGATCTCCTTGTCCTTCTTGAACTCGGTGCGGAGCCGCTCGATCTCCTTGTCCTTGACGAACCACGTCAGCCGCCGCACCGCGACCGCCGTCTTCGGCAGCTCGTACTCCTTGCTCGTCTCGTCCTCCCATCCCGCGATGGCCTCTTCTTCGAGCTCCCACGATCTCGCGACGACCGAGTGCGCCTGCTCGCGGCCGAGGGCGGCCGTCGCCGTCGCGATCTTCGCGTCGACCGCGGCGATCCGCTTCTCGATCGCCTTCACGTCCTTGTCGTCCGCCGGAACTTCCGACAGCGCTCCGCGGACGCGCGACTTCAGCCCATCGAGATCGCCGATGACCTGGTACGCCGGCCGCGAGTCGTCGAAGAGCGGCTGGTCGACACGCTCCTCGAGCTCCTTGAGGATCGGCTCGGCGTTCTCGAGCGCGGTCTGCTTGCCGGCGCTGGCGAGGAGGCCCTCGATGCGCGCGATCTCGCCGCGGAACTTCGCGACCGTTCCCGCCGGGAGCAGCTTCTTGGCGTCCTCCATCTCGAGCCGCTCGCGGGCGTGGCGCAGCATGTCGGCGGTCCCGCGCTGGTTGTGCGAGAGGTCACTCTCGGCCTGCTGGAGGTGGCGGGAGACTCGCTCCTCGATGCGACCGATGCCTTCCGCCAGCTTGGCGGCGTCGACCTTCGTCTGCAACTCATCCGCCTGCGCCCGCAGACGCTGGATCGTCTCCGGCGCGAGATGCTGTTTGGCGTCGTCTGAGTCGAGCCGCGTCTTCGCGCGCTCGACCCCCTGTCCCGTCCGCTCCGGCGAATTCGCAAGGTCGTCGGTGGCGAACTTCAGCGTCCGGACGATGTCGTTCTCGATCGAGCGCGTCCGATCGGGATCGCCGCCGGGCGCGGGCTTTGCGGGTGCGGACGGCGTCGACGGAGTCGCGCCGGCGGGCGTGGGAGCGGGCGTCGGCCCCTCGACTCGCTTCGCTCCCTCGGGGCGGGGCGGCGGGGCCGGCGCCGGCTTGCCCGACTTCGGCTGGAGCGCCGCGATCTCGGCCTGGAGCTTCGCGGCCACGTCCGGGAGCAGCCACTCCTGCGCCTCCGCCGACGCGAGGCGCTTGATCGACTTCTCGAGCGCGGGGCTCTCGGTGTAGCCGCTTGAGAGTTCACTCGCCGCGGCGCTCAGGTTCCGCTTGATCTCGCGCTCGATCGCGCCGGACTTCTCCTCGCGGATCCCGGCGATCATCTTCTCGCGCATCGGCGCGAGCTCCGCGAGCACGGGCGCCTTCTCGGCATCGGAGCAGCCCTCGAGCGCCGTCTCGATCGTCTTGATGCGCGGCTCCAGCTGGTCCCACCGGCGGTCGTCGGCCGAGCTCCTGGCGTACCGGATCTCGCGCCTGGCTTTCTCGATGTCGCCCATGGGTCTCCTTCGAAACGAGTCCTCACACCTGTCCCTTCCGCACCGACCACACAAACCCGTCGTACCAGAAGTGCATCAGGGAGACGACAATCGTGATCGCCCACAGCGCCTTGAGCGTAATCGGCACGATCACCGCCCCGTATCCGTAGGCGAAAACCGCGCCGAAGAACACAACCGCCGCGATCGCCTTGCCGCCCCATAGCGACGCCACGCGGAGTCGCTCCATGATCCGCTTGTGCTCCATCCACCAGACCAGCGCAAGGTACTGCCACGCGTGAAAGAGGTTCATGATGAAGAACGCCTCGCCCCACGTGTTGAAGCCCCACGTGTAGATCGAGCAGAAGCCGGTGGAGACGAGCAGGAAGACCTTGACGAACGGGGGACGGTAGCCGTTTCGCCAGAGGCGCCAGTAGGAGTAGAGATAAAAAACGAGAAAGGCCGTGCCGGCGGCGATGATCGCCCACGTGAGGTATCGCTGATTGCCCGCGACCCGGACGGGCACCGAGGCAAGAAACGGCGAGCCGGCGCTCGCGAATTCCTCCATGCACGCCAGGTGGGGGATGAGCGACACGCCCGCCAGGATGGGGCCCAGGTAAAGGAACTGGTTGAGCCACAGGTCGAGCCGCCGGCCCGTCTCCGGAGCCGTTCCGCTGTTGCGGTCGTAGATGCGCGCCAACCCGAAGGTCTGCGCTCCCGAGTGCCAGACATCCCAGAAGGTCGCGACAACGGTCGCCGCCACGGCGATCCACACGTTCACCGCGATCATGAACCAGAGGACGACAGGAACCACCGTGAACCGGATCGGGTAGAGATTGAAGATCGCACGATTGTTGTGGCTGCGCACGAGCACCGCGACGAGGTGGGCGTGGATGATGATGCCGATCAGGTAGGACATGATCGGCTGATGCTCCTTGCCGTACGCATCGACGGTGATCTGGGTCGAAAACCGTCCGGCGATGGCGATCCCGAGGGCGAGGGCGAAGAGCGGCGGCAGGATGAAGAAGAACCAGTCATAGGCACGCGAGACGATGTAGGGTGAGGACCGGACGGGCGCCTCTTCCTCGCGCCGGCGATTCCGTGACCTCGACACGAAACCATGGTAGGCGATCCGGCGGACTCGGTCCACGGTCCGCCGCGCCGCTCTTCACTCTTGTCTTCTCGTTCCCCCAGGCGTTTTCGTTGAGGCTCACCGCCATTCATGTCTCGGATACCGCCGCTGCAGCTCCTTCTTCAGCTTCGGATAGTGCTCGCTCCAGAACCCGGCCAGGTCCTGCGTGATCTGCACCGGCCGCTGGTTCGGCGCCAGGATGTGAATCAGCGGCGCCACGCGGCCCATCGCGATCTTCGGCGCCTGCACCACGCCCCAGAGATCCTGGATCTTCATCGCGACGAACGGAGGCCCGTCCGCCGCGTACGTCACCTTCGGCGTCTTGCCGTTCACCGGCAGCCGCTCCGGCGCGTGCTTGTCGACCAGGCCCTGCTTCGCCGACCCAAGCCACGAGCGCACCACCGGCAGGACCGGCCGCTCCTTGATCTCCTTGTAGGCCGCCGCTCCATGGCAGACGTGCTCCATGATCGCCCGCCGGTCGTCGTCGGTGATCGCCGCGACCCCGAGCTCCGGGCAGCTCCGGCTCAGCAGGTTCACCCGCAGGATCCACTGGTCGGTCGCCGCGTCCCAGCCCTTCAAGAGCAGCCGGCCGGCGACGACTTCGTTCGCCAGCAGCCGCGCCGCCTCGTCGGCGGGCGGCGACTCGAGCCGCTTCCGCTCAATGACGAGATCGCGGAACCGCCGCTGCTCCTCCGCGACCACGCGCTGCGCCGCGGAGTCGTACTCGACGTGCACCCGCCGGTTCATGTCGCCGGGAAAAAGCTCGTCCAGCCACGCCGGCTCGATCGACGTCGCCAGGCTGAGGATCGTGTCGACGCTCTTCCCTTCGATTTCCCGCGCCTCCGCGACGACCATGAGCGGCGAGCGGCGCACCACGCTCTCGCGCGCCAGCGTCCCGCGCCGGCCGTGAACGAGATCGCAGCGCAGCGTGCCTTCGTCCAGGCGGTGCGCGACGCGATCGGAGAAGCCGATGAGGATGCACTTGCGCAGGGCGACGTCGTCAGCCCGCTTCGTCGTATCGAGCCCCTGCTGTTCGGCGATCCGGAGAAACTGCTCGTGCAGGGGGGCGACCTGCCGCGCCGTGACCGCATGGACGCCGAGACGCTGGCAGGCCTCGAGGTTGAAGTTGCTTCGCGCCGCCTGCTCCCATCCCTTGATGAGCGCGTGGAAGTCCGAGGTCGACTCATCCCGCTCGGCGTGCTTGAGCAGCAGGTCGCGGCCCTGGGTCAGCGCGGCGACGAGCGCCGCCTGGCGGACGCAGCCGAAGTCGTGCGCCGCCAGCAGCATCCGCGAATAGCGCGGATGGACTGGAAACGCGAGCATGCGGCGCCCGAGAGCAGTGATGGTGCCGTTCTCCAGTGCTCCCAGATCGCTCAGAAGCTCCTCGGCGTGGCCCAGGGAGGCCTCCTCGGGCGGTTCCAGCCAGCGGAAGCTCTTCAGGTCGCGCACGCCGGCGTCCTTCAGCGTCAGCACGACTTCGGAGAGGTCGAGCCGCTTGATCTCGGGCAGCTCGCGCGGCTGGCGGACTTCGCGGTCGGGCCAGAGACGGATGCAGAGGCCCGGAGCCGTGCGTCCCGCGCGGCCGGCGCGCTGGTCGGCCGACGCGCGGCTGATCTTCTCGATCAGCAGCGTGTTGATGCCGCGGTTCGGATCGTAGCGCGCGATCCGCGCGAGCCCGCTGTCGATCACGAGCCGGACGCCGTCGATCGTGAGGGACGTCTCCGCGACGTTCGTCGCGACCACGACCTTGCGCTTTTCGTGCCGCGCGACCGCGGCATCCTGGTCGCGGGGCGAGAGGTCGCCGTGCAGCGGCAGCAGGACGAAGCCCTTCGATTCGTGCTTGCGGCCGATCGCCTCGATCGTGCGCGCGATCTCGTAGGCTCCCGGCATGAAGACGAGGGCGTCGCCCTCGCCGCCATCATGCACGTACTTCGCGAAGGCGTCGGCCGCCCCGTCCCACGGGGAATCGCCCGCCGGCGCGTGCTGCATCGCGACGGGGTACTGGCGTCCATCGGACGATAGCGTGGCGCACGGCTTCAGGTAGGCGGCGAGCCGGTCGACATCGAGCGTCGCCGACATCACGATGATCGGCACCGGCAGGTCGAGCGCGCGGGCGAGGGTCACATCGCCGTAGAGATGGCGTTCGTGGAATTCGTCGAAGATCAGCGCACCGACGCCCTTGAGCGTCGGGTCGTCGATCATCTGCCGCAGCAGGATGCCCTCGGTGACGAACGTGATCTTCGTGCCGGGACGGCTCTCGAACCGCACGCGGTAGCCGACCTCGCGGCCGAGCGGCACGCCGAGCTCCTCGGCCACGCGGGCGGCGAGGAGCCGGGCGGCGATGCGGCGCGGCTGGAGGATGATCACGCTCCCGTTCGCGAGCAGCCCGTGCTTGAGGAGCATCTGCGGGACCTGCGTCGACTTGCCGGAGCCGGTCGGCGCCGAAAGAATGAGGCGGCGGTCCTGCTTGAGCCTCGCGACGATGTCGTTCTCGAGGTCGTAAATCGGGAGCACCGGGGTATCCTACCCGTCGTCACCGGAGACTCAGCCATGCCGCCAAAGCGAAAGCCCGATGCGAAGAAACCCACGAAGCCGGCGAAGTCGGCCCCGATCGGTCCCATCCTTCCGCGCGACGAAACGTCCGAGACCGTGAAGCGGCTGCCGCCGACGGCGTCGCTGTCGCCGGAGGACAAGGTCCGCAAGCTGATGGTGCTGACCGGCGCGGGCAACCTCGGCGAGCAGGTCATCAGCAGCATCATGGACGCGATGGTGGCCCAGGGCGCGATCCCGGCGGAGTTTGCGGAGAAGTTCAAGGAGCGGGTCGACTCCCACGAGCTGATCGAGAAGGTGATCCCGGTCTACCTCGAGCACTGCGACAACGAGATGATCGAGGCGGCGATTATTTTCTACGAGTCGGCGCCGGGACGGAGGTTCGCGAAGGCGCAGATGCCGATCACACAGGCGTCGATGATCATCGGCCAGCAGTGGGGGCTGGAGCTGGCCCAGCGCGCCATCCAGGCGATGGAAGAGGACGAAAAGGGAACCGGGTGACCGTAAGACCGTTGGACCGTCGGAACCGTAGACCGTCGGACCGGAGACCGTAAGTCGCCGCAAACGACTACGGTCTACGGTCCACGGCTTTTCCGCGCGCGCCGCCTCCACCACAGCACCAGCACCACGATGACGGGCTCAAACCCCGTGCAGCCGCAGCCGCCGCCGCCGCCCCCGCCACCGCCGCCCCCGCCACCGCTCGAAGCGGTGCAGAGAATGTCGGGCGTTGGGGGTGGGTTCGTGCCGAACTCGTTCCACGGCGTGACCGCGCCGTTCGAGTCGACCACGCGCCACAGCCACAGCCAGCCGCCGTAGCTCAGGCCGATCGTCAGGTTCACGGGCCCCGACGGCTGCATGGGCGACACGTGGGTCGGCACGCCCCGCGGAGCGGTGTAGGAGAGGCAAACCTCGACCTCGAGACGAACCTGGTCGCCATCGGCGTCGTTGAGCAGCGCCTGGATGATGATGCCGGCCTCGTCCGTGGACGCCTCGACGGCCAGCGGCGTGATGCCGTCGAGCTTGAACTGGCCGACGTTGACGGCCGTCGGCGTCGTGTTGCCCGACCGCGTGAAGTGGATTGCCGCAGGGTCGAAGACGACCCAGCCGCCAGCGGAACCCGAGGCGTCGATGGCCCGGGCGCGCCAGTGGTAATTGCCGGCGGTGATGCCGACGATCTCGACCAACGCCGTGCCGCCGTTGCCGACGAGCGCGCCGCCCGACAGGTTCAATCCGTCGAAGGCGGTGATGTCCGGCTTGAGCTCGACTTGGAGGCCGACCTGGTCGGTCGGGTCGGGGTCGCTGACGACGGCGTAGAATCGGACGCCGGACTGCGAGGTCGCACCGCCGAGCGGGATGACGGTGATGCCGTCGAGTTGTTTTTGCTCGAGGGTCGCCGGGACGTTCGGCGCCTGGTCGGTCGAGACGCTGAAGTCGGGGTTGCCGGGCGGGAAGTCAGTCCATGCGGTGGTGGCGCCGCCCGAGTCCATGAGGCGCCAGCGCCACTTCCAGGTGGTCTGGGCCAGGTCGACATACGTGATCGTCACGAACTGGTTGTTGATGCCCCACACGGAGAAGCCGTTGGGGGTGCCGGTGAACGCCGCCGCGTTCTGGACCAGTTCGGTCTCGAAGCGGATGAGCGAGCTGTCGGCGTCGCTGACCAGGGCGCGCAGCTGGACACTCGTCTGGTTGGTCGTGCCGCCGGGCGGGATGGAGATCGACCCGGTGGCGTTGAGCTGGTCGATTGAACCGGCCGTCGGGACTCCGTTTGTCCCGCTCACCACGAAGTCGCCGATCGCCGGCAGCGGCAAGTCCTGGTTGCCCCCGAATACGACCCAGGGGGAGGCGGCGCCCGATGCATCGACCGCGCGGACCTGCCAGTGGTACGAGATCCCCGTCGTCAGGCCCTTGATCGTGATCTGCGCGGTGCCGCCCGTGGCGAGCCAGCTGCTTTCGGCGCTGACGCTTCCGATGAAAGCGATGTTGATGGGCCGGACTTCGATCTGGAGCTTCACGCCGTCCCCGCTCGTCGTGTCGGCGAGCAGCGCCTCGGCGATGAACCCGAGGTCGGCCGCCGACGCTCCGACGCCGACCGCGGTGCCGTTGAGCAGCTTCTGCACCAGCGCGCTGGGTGCCAGCGGGGGAGAGTTCCCTCCGGCGGCGACGACGAAGTCGACCCCCGCCGGATCCGGGTTCGCGCCGAACGCGATCCAGGCGGACGTCGCGCCGGCGACGTCGATGGACCGGGCCCGCCAGTGATAGCTGCCGGCGGAGGGAGTCAGCCGGACCGGAGCGAGGCCGAAGCTGACGAAGCTGCTGAAGGTCGTGCCGGTGCCGTCGAAGGCGACGCCGACCGGCTTCACCTCGTACTCGATTGCCGCGACGCCCTCTGCGTCGCTCGCGGAGGCCGCCAGCACCAGGTCGGGAGTCGTGAGCGTCGCGCCGACGTTGATGGTCGTCGCACCGTTCGACTGGAACTGGCCCAGCGACGCCGGGGGGCTGGGTGGGGTATTGGTGCCCGGTGCGGCAGTAATCGTGAAGTCGTTGCCGGCGCCGTTGAATTCAACCCAGCTTGCGCAGGGCTGGCCGCCGATGTCGATCGCGCGGCAGCGCCAGTGGTAGACGCCGGTTCCGAGGCCGGTGACGTTGGCCGATGAGACGCCGCCGGTCGAAACGAACGGACCCAGCACGGTGCCCACGCCGTTGAAGGCGGAGGCGCCCGGTTTCACTTCGAACTCCGCCCGCACCGCGTTGAGTTCGGGATCGCTGACGATCGACTTCAGCGTGACGCCGAACTCATCCGTCGTGCCGTTGGGGAAGACCGGCGTAACGCCATCGAGGCGGTACTGCTGAAGATCGGTCGGTCCGGTCGGCGCATCGTTCGTGTCGACTGAGAAGTCCGTATTGCCCGCGCCGTTGAACTCGGTGAAGCCGGAGACAAGGGCCGACTGGTCCTCACACCACGCCCGCCACTTGTAGTCGCCCTGAACGAGGCCGGAAACGCTCAGCGACACCATGGTCCCAAGGGGGAAGAGGCCGCTGGAGGCCGAGGGCGTTCCGTTGAACGCCGCCAGCACCGACTTGACCTCGACGTGCAGGCGGACGGTGCTCGACGGGTCGGGGTCGCCGACGGTGCCCGCGAGGACGACCGTCGTCTCGCCGGTGGCGCCGGTCGCGCCGATGACGGTCGTGCCGTCGGACATGAACTGCGCCAGCAGCGTCGGAGCGGTCGGCGCGACGTTGATGAGATCGATGTAGAAGTCGACGGCCGGGGCGGAGTCGAACTCGGTCCAGGCGCCCGTGGTGGCCGTGTTGTCTCTCCCCCTGACTCGCCAATGGTAGCTGTTGTCGGCCATGCCGGTGGCGCTGACTTCGGCCACAGCGCCGTTGGCAACCGCGGAGCCGACGACGGTGCCCGTGCCGTCGAACGCCGTGGCGATCGGTTTGACCTCGACTTCCAGCGAGATCGTATTCGTCGGGTCAGGGTCGCTGACGGTCGCGCGGAAGAACATCGTCCCGCTGGTGACGTTGATGTAGCCGACGGGCTGCGATGCGCCCATCGTCGTGAGCGACTGCAGAGGGCCGGTCGGGGCGTTGGGGGCGCTCGGGACGACGTCGATCCAGAAGTCGACGGCCACGGGCGCGTCGAAGACGATCCAGTTCGAGGTGAGGCCGCCGTTGTCCTTGGTGCGGGCGCGCCAGTGGTAGCTGTTGTCGGCAAGCGACGCGACGGCCACCTCGCTGGTCCCGGATGAGACGAACGTGCCGGTGTTGAGGCCGATGCCGTCAAAACCGGTCCCGTTGGGCTTCACTTCGACCTCGATGGCGACCGTGTTGGACGGGTCGATGGGATCGCTGACGGTGGCCCGGAGGAACATCGTGGCCGTGGTCATGTTGATGAAGCCGACCGCTTGCGGAGCGCCCATCGACGTCTGGGCCTGGATCAGGCCGGTTGGATCGATCGGCGCGACGTTGACGAAGTCGATGACGAAGTCGGCGCCGACCGGTGCGTCGAAGACGATCCAGTTGGAGGTCATGCCGAGGTTGTCCTTGGTGCGTGCGCGCCAGTGATAGGGGCCGTCGGTCAGGGCGGTGACGCTCACCTGCGATGAGCCGCCGGAGGCGACGAAGGCACCGGTCTGCAGGCCCGCGCCGTTGAAGCCGGTGGCGTTGTCCTTCACCTCGACTTCGATGGCGACGGTGTTGGACGGATCGTTCGTGTCGCTGACGGTGGCGCGGAGGAAGATCTGGTTGGCCGTGAGGATGACGCCGACAGCGGCCGCTGAGCCGTTCGACGTGAGCGACTGGATCAGCGTGGTGGGATCGGCGGGCGCCACGTTGACGGCGTCGATGAAGAAGTCGAATCCCGCCGGAGTGTCGAAGTCGACCCAGGCGCTGGTGAGGCCGCTGTTGTCCTTGGTGCGTGCGCGCCAGTGCCAGGGACCGTCGCCCAACGGGGTGACGTTGACCTCCGACGTGCCGGAGACGACGAAGTTGCCGGTGTTCAGGCCGAGGGCGTCGAAGCTGGTGGCATTCGCCTTCACCTCGACCTCGATGGCGACGGTGCTGGAGGGGTCGGGGTCGCTGACCGTCGCGCGCAGGAAGATGCCGTTGGTCGTCGTGATGAACCCGACCGCCTGGCTCGTGCCCATCGACGTGCCCGACTGGATGAGGCCCGTGATGACGTTGGGGGTCACGTTGACCAGGTCGATGTAGAAGTCCACGGTGGCCGGCGCGTCGAACTCGGCCCAGGCGCCCGTGGCACTGGTGTTGTCCCTGCAGCGGGCGCGCCAGTGGAAGCCGTTGTCGGTCAGGCCGGTGACCTGGGCCTCGCTGACAGCGCCGTTGGCGACGGAGTTGCCGGTGATGATGCCCGTCCCGTCGAAGGCGGTGCCGTTGGGCTTGACCTCGATCTCGATCGAGACGGTGTTGGTCGGGTCGGGGTCGCTGACGGTGGCGCGGAGGAACATCGTCCCGGCGACGGTGTTGACGTAGCCGATCGCCTGCGAGGTGCCCATCGTCGCATTCGACTGGATGAGCGTGGCCGGCGGGTTTGGGGTGCTCGGCACGGAGTCGATCCAGAAGTCGACGGCGGCGGGGGTGTCGAAGTCGACCCAGGCGCTGGTCATGCCGCCGTTGTCCTTGGTGCGGGCGCGCCAGTGGTACTGGTTGTCGGCCAGGCTGGTGACCTGGACTTCTGATGTGCCGCTCGCGACGAAGTTGCCCGTCACCAGGCTGGTACCGTCGAAGCTGATGACGTTCGACTTCACCTCGACCTCGATGGCGACGGTGTTCGACGGGTCGGTCGTGTCGGCGACGGTGGCGCGGAAGAACATCGTGCCGTTCACGAGGTTGATGTAGCCGACGGGCTGGCTGGGGCCCAACGTCGTGTTGGACTGGATCAGGCCGGTCGGGGCGTTGGGAGGCGAGTTGACGGCGTCGATGACGAAGTCGGCGCCGACCGGTGCGTCGAAGACGATCCAGTTGGAGGTCATGCCGAGGTTGTCCTTGGTGCGTGCGCGCCAGTGATAGGGGCCGTCGGTCAGGGCGGTGACGGTCACCTGCGATGAGCTGCCGGAGGCGACGAAGGCACCGGTCTGCAGGCCAAGGGCGTCGAAGCCGACGCCGTTGTCCTTCACCTCGACCTCGATGGCGACGGTGTTCGACGGATCGTTCGTGTCGCTGACCGTGGCGCGAAGGAAGATCTGGTTGGCCGTGAGGATGACGCCGACGGCGGCAGCTGAGCCGTTCGACGTGAGCGACTGGATCAGCGTGGTGGGATCGGCGGGCGCCACGTTGACGGCGTCGATGAAGAAGTCGAATCCCGCCGGAGTGTCGAAGTCGACCCAGGCGCTGGTGAGGCCGCTGTTGTCCTTGGTGCGTGCGCGCCAGTGCCAGGGACCGTCGCCCAACGGGGTGACGTTGACCTCCGACGTGCCGGAGACGACGAAGTTGCCGGTGTTCAGGCCGAGGGCGTCGAAGCTGGTGGCATTCGCCTTCACCTCGACCTCGATGGCGACGGTGCTGGAGGGGTCGGGGTCGCTGACCGTCGCGCGCAGGAAGATGCCGTTGGTCGTCGTGATGAACCCGACCGCCTGGCTCGTGCCCATTGTCGTGCCCGACTGGATGAGGCCCGAGATGAGATTGGGCGCGACATTGACCACGTCGATCGTGAAGTCGGCGGGAGCCGGTGTGTCGAACTCAACCCACGCGCTGGTGGCGGCCGTGTTGTCGCGGGTGCGTGCGCGCCAGTGGTGGCTGTTGTCGGCGATGGCGGAGACCTGGACTTCGCTGACAGCGCCGTTGGCTACGGAGGCGCCGGTGACGAGGCCCGAGCCGTCGAACGCGGTGGCGTTGGGTTTGACCTCGACCTCGATCGAGACGGTGTTGGTCGGGTCGGGGTCGCTGACGGTCGCGCGGAAGAACATCGTGGCCGTAGCGGTGTTGAGGTAGCCGACGGGCTGTGCGGGGCCCATCGTGGAGTTGGACTGGATCAGGCCAGTTGGGACGTTGGGGGTGTTGGGGACGGCGTCGATCCAGAAGTCGACGGCGGCGGGGGTGTCGAAGTCGACCCAGGCGCTGGTCATGCCGCCGTTGTCCTTGGTGCGGGCGCGCCAGTGGTACTGGTTGTCGGCAAGGCTGGCGACCTGGACTTCTGATGTGTCGCTCGCGACGAAGTTGCCCGTAACCAGGCCGGTGCCGTCAAAGGCGACGAGGTTCGTCTTCACCTCGACCTCGATGGCGACCGTGTTCGATGGGTCGGTCGTATCGGCGACGGTGGCACGGAAGAACATGCTGCTGGCCGAATTGACGTAGCCGACGGGCTGGCTGGTGCCCATCGTCGTGTTGGACTGGATCAGGCCGGTCGGCGCGTTGGGGGGCGAGTTGATGGCGTCGATCACGAAGTCGGCGCCCGCAGGGGCGTCGAATTCAACCCAGGCACTGAACAGGGGGCCCTGGTCGAACGACCGCACGCGCCAGTGATAGGGACCCTCGCCGAGGCCGGTGACCATGACCTCGGGTGTGCCGCCGCCCAGGAGCAGGGCGCTGGACTGGGTTCCGACACCGTTGAAGCCGGTGCCGTTCGCCTTGACCTCGATCTCGATGCCCACGCTGCTGCCGGGGTCGGCGTCGGTGACGGCCGCGCGCAGGAAGATGGTGCTGCTGGTGACGAACACGCCTACGGCTTCGCCCGTGCCAAAGGTGATCTTCGACTGGATGGGTCCGGTGGGTGCGTTGGGCGCGACGTTGACTCCGTCAATGATGAAGTGGTTGGTCGGCGCCACGTCGAAGTCGGCCCAGGGTCCGGTCAGGCCGAAGTTGTCCTTGGCGCGGATGCGCCAGTGGTGGCCGCCCTCGGCAAGTCCTGTGACGTTCACCTCGGCTACCTGGCCGATGGCGACGAAGCTGCCGGTGACGAGTCCGGCGCCGTTGAACGCCTGGCCGTTCGGCTTGACCTCGGCCTCCACGGCGACGGTGTTCGACGGGTCATTGTCGGAGACCGTCGCGCGAACCCACATGTTGCTCTGGAGAACAACGACGCCGACAGCCTCCGCCGCGCCCATTGACGTCTTGGCTTGGAACTGACCGGCGGTAATGCCGGGGGCGACGTTGGTCGTGTCGATGTGGAAGTCGGCCGCGGCCGGCGCGTCGAAGTCGACCCAGGCGCTGGTGAGACCGCTGTTATCCTTGGCACGCGCGCGCCAATGGTAGCTGAGGTCGCTCAAACTCACGGTCTGGGCCTGTGAGGTGCCGGAGACGACGAAGTTCCCGGTCTGGAGGCTCGATCCGTCGAAGCCAATGGCGTTGCTCTTGACCTCGATCTCGATCGCAACGGTGCTGGCGGGGTCGGGGTCGCTCACGGTGGCCCGCAGGAACATCGTGGTCGTGCCGGTGTTGATGTATCCGATCGGCTGCGAGGGGCCCATCGTTGTATTCGACTGGATGAGCAGTGTCGGTGGATTGGGCGGGACATTGGTGCCGTCGATCTTGAAGTCGGCGGCGACCGGGATGTCGAACTCGACCCAGGCGCTGGTGAGGCTGCCGCTGTCCTTGGCTCGCGCGCGCCACTTGTAATCGCCGTCGGTCAGGCCACTGGCTGTCGCTTGCGACTCCTGGCCTGTGAAGACGAATGTGCCGGCGGTGAGACCGCCGCCCGTGTAGCTCGAGCCGTTGGCTTTCACTTCGATTTCGATCTGGATGGTGCCGGTGGGGTCGGGGTCGGTCAGCGTGGCCCGAAGGAACATGTTGGTGGAGCCCTGGACGAACCCGACTCCTTGCGCTGGTCCCATCGACGTCCCCGCCTGGATCAGGAGGGTGGGGACGTTGGGGGCGCTGTTGACGGCGTCGACGATGAAGTCGGCGGTCACGGGCGCGTCGAACTCGACCCAGTTTGAGAATTGGCTGGTGTTGTCCCTGGCGCGGGCCCGCCAGTGGTGGTCCTGGTCGGTGAGGCCCGTGATCTGCACCTCCGATTGATTGCCGGAGGCGACGGCGTTGCCAAGGAAGGTGCCTGAGCCGTTGAAGGCCGTGAGGTTCGGCTTCACCTCGACTTCGATCTGGATGGTGTTCGATGGATCGGTGTCGGTGAGGCCGGCGCGGAAGTACAGGTTCGTCTGGTTGACGATTGAGCCGACCGGGAGGGACGTCCCGAAACTGCCCGCCGACTGGACGAGGTTGATGGGGTCCGCTGGGGGCTGCGGTACGCTGTCGACCCAGAAGTCGACGGTAACCGGAGCGTCGAATTCGACCCACGCGGAGCTGGCACCCACCGCGTTCACCGAGCGGGCGCGCCAGTGGTAGGAGTTGTCTGGGAGGGCGTTGCTCTGGGCCTCGGCCGTAGCGCCCGAGGCGACGAGGGGACTCAGAACGGTGCCGGTGCCGTCGAAGGAGGTGGCGTTCGGCTTGACCTCGACTTCCAGGCGTACTTGTGTCGAGGGGTTGGAGTTGCTGACAGTTCCTCGGAAGAACATGAAGTTGCCGGTCGTGATGTAGCCGACGGACTGTGGCGTTCCAAAGGTCGTGGCGGCCTGGATGAGCGAGGTGGGAGGATTGGGCACCTCGCTGATGCGTACGACGACCGAGTTGCTGAGGGCGCCGGAAGCGAACACGTGAAGGCGGTAGAGGCCGTTCGGCAATTCAGCGAATGCCGGAAGGGTGACATTCATGCTGGTTCCCGACTGGAAGCTGGTGGCGGCGGCGACGATGTGCCGGTGCGCCGCGTCGCTGGAGCGGCCGAAGCCCTGGAGAATGACGATCGGCCGATCCTGGGCGGAGTCGCCGTAGACGTTGCCGCCGCTGCCGTTCGAGACGCCGCGCAGCTTGGTGCCGACGATGGCCAGCGTCGTGCCCGGCAGCACGCTCACCGGGAAGGCCGATGATCCGTTGACGGTCGAGATTGTCGGCTTGTTGACGGAAGGCGTGCCTGTCGGATCGAGCAGCTCAACAGAGGAGAGGATGCTGCCTGCGCGGCCGGCGACGGTGATCACGCGGCCGTCGAGGAGCACGGTGGCCATCATGTTGCGGCGAGCAGCCGCCAGATTGCCGAGGGCGAGCCACTGGCCCGTCGCCGGATTCCAGCACTGCGTCGTGTTCACAGCGCTGCCGTTGAATCCGCCGAGGACGACGACCCGTCCGCCGGGGAGGACGGCCGAAGCGAACTCGGTGCGGGCGCCCGTCATGGAGTTCGTCGTGGTCCACTGATTGGTCGACGGGTTGTAGATCTCGCATGACGCGAGCGGGCCCGGGTCGCCGGCCATGACGAGAACGCGGCCATCTTGCAGCGCGGCCGCGTGGTGATTCCGCCGGGCGGTTGTGAGGTTGTTGGCCGTTGCGGTCCAGTTGTTCGCTGTCTCATCGTAGACATAGGCCGTGTTCATGTCGGCCCCGTTGCTGCCTCCAGCGACGAGGACCTTTCCACCGGGGAGCGGAGTGGCGGTGTGGCGTGCGCGCTTCTGGGCTACGGGGAGCGACGCGGCGGCCGCCCAAGTGTCGCTTGCCGGGTCGTAGATCTCGGCGGTCTCAAGATAGCCGCCGGCATTCTGGCCTCCCACGACCAGTACCTTTCCCGACGAGAGCATCGTCGCCGTGCAGTAGCGGCGGGTGGTCGACATGGTTGTCGCCGTCTCCTGCCAGAAGGTGCTGGGTGGGTCGTAGTAGGCAGCGCTGGACTCGGCGTTCGTGCCGTCGTTCGTGCCGCCGGCGATGAAAATCCTGCCGTCGGTCATGGTGCAGATGGCGTGGTCGAGGCGTGGCCACGGCAGGGAGCCGGTTGATGCCCACGTGTTGGTTGACGGCGTGTAGACGTCGGCGTACGGGATTGGGGCCGTGCCGTTGTGGCCGCCCGCGGCGAGGACGCGTCCATCTGGGAGGAGGGCGACGGCGACGCCGTAGCGGTTGGCGAACGGCGCCTGGAGTGACTGGGCGCCGCTCCACGTTCCAATTGCCGGATCGTAGGCTTCGCAGGCGGTGGTTGCTCCTGGGTTCAGGTCGCCGCCAACAAGCACCACGGTGCCGCTCGGCAGTTGCACAGCCGACGGATTGCGGCGAGGCGTTGTGAGGACCGTGCCGACAGACCACGTAGAGCCATTGTAGAGAGTCGTCGTTGTGAGATTGGTCGTGGTGTCGGAGCCGCCGCAGACGAAGACGTTGCCGTTTGAGAGCAACGTGGCTGTATGGCGCTGGCGCACCGTGGGGAGGGTGCCGGTGCCGGACCACGTGCCGCCGCTGGCGTCATAGGTCTGACAGGAGGTCATGGCGTTGGTGCCGTCGTGTCCGCCCGCCGCCAGGACGAGGCCGCTGCCGAGGGTTGTCAGCGTGAAGTGCTGTCGTGGAGAAACGCTGCCCGTGCTTGAGAGGGAATTGCCGGCCGTGTTGTAGACGTCTGCGGTGCCGACCACGCTGGTGCCGTTGTGTCCGCCCGCGATCAGGACGTTTCCGGTGGTGAGAGCGACTGCCGCGTGGTATTGCCGCGCCGAGACCATCGTTCCAGTCACGGCTGACCATCCGCTGCCGGCGGTATAGAGCTCCGCCGTGTTGAGAACCGCTCCGTTCTCGCCGCCAGCGACGAGTACCTTGCCGTTGGAGAGCAGTACCGCCGCCGCGCGCCGACGGGAGGTGGTGAGGCTGTTTGTGGCGGCCCATGTGCCGGCCGTGGGGTTGAAGAGCAGAGCAGCCGTGAGAGGGTTCGTTCCGTCGTGTCCGCCAACCAGGAGGACCGATCCATCGCTCAGTACCACGGAGCAGTGTTCCGCCCGCGGGCCGTTTGCTGGGAACGAGCCGGTCGACGTCCACGTACCGGTGGCGGGGTTGTAGAGTTCGCAGGTGAAGAGGGTCGCGCTCCCATCGTTGCCGCCCGCGGCCAGGACCCGTCCGTCCTGAAGCAGGGTGGTTGAGTGCCAGCGCCGCGCGGTGCCCAGCGAGCCTGTGGTTGACCAGGCGGGATCGATCATCGTGGGCCCGGTGAGAGCGACATCGAACACGAGCTGGAGGTCAAAGGAAGCCTCACCGCGCAGGTCGTTCGATGCGACGGTGCCGCCTTCGTCGGATGGCAAACCACGAAGCTGCCATCGGCCCTCGACGCGCTTGCCGCCGCTTAGCGCATAAGGGGGGTCCACGCGCCACCAGGCCGTTGCGTCATCCCAAAGCTCGACGCTACCCGAGGCCGTCAGGCGGGCACGGCGCATCCATGGCGCGACACGAATGCGCCAGGTCAGCGGGCCTAGTAGGGAGGCGTCAGCGACATGGATGAATTCTTCCACCCGGGCCGGCTCCTCGGTGAAGGTGGCCGTCTCATTGGGGCTCAGCACGAAACCCGCCGGGGTCCGGCGTGCGTCCTCGAATCCGACCCTCGAGACCTGCAAGTCATGCCCGCGCCACGAGAGCGAAAGTCCATCGCCATATCGCTCGCCGATCACGGCCTGAAGCGGCTCAATTGGCTGAGGTTCAAGGTTGTTTGGTAGGTGCGCCGACGGCTCGAGGCAGGAATACTGCAGCGGAGCCGACGCGAGCGTCGCCGGGGCCGTTGTGACGGCGTTCGTTCGTGTTCTAGCCGCCGGTAGAGCAGGAACGAGCAGGCAAAGCAAGAACAGCCGACACCATGTCCGCCCCATAGCTGACCCCTCCGGATGCCGGCTCTTACCGGCGATGAATATCCAATGGGTGAAGAAGCGGGTCAAGGGAAACCTTTGGATATTTCTTGATCTTCTGCGTAGTGAAGGGTGAGCCCATTCATGGGTCCGGGACCACGGCGGATGGGCCGGCTGTGTACCGTATGAGGTGGTTGGAGGCACTCTAATGCGCACCCTGATTCTCTCGCTCTCCACGGCTGTCCTGGCTGCTCAACCTTTCGTTCTGGCCCCCGGCCAGCAGGGGAAACCTGCGGGCGGCAAAGAGGGGGAATTCAAGAGAGCCATCGCCGCCGGGCTGGTGGAGTTCGCCGCATGGTGCCAGAGCAAGAAGCTCAACGACGAAGGCAAGAAGCTCAACGATGAGGCACTCGCGCTCGATCCGGACAACGCCAAGGCAAAGGCCCTCAAGGAGAAAATGACCAGCGGGTCGGACGCGAGCGAGGCAGACAAGAAGGAGTACGAGAAAAAGCGGGAGACCTACGGGAAGAAGCTGTCAGGGCTCCTCCTCCAGCTCTTCCGCGAGAAGCACCAGTCCAACGAACAGCCTCGATTCGACGGCTACCTGCTTCGAGCCTTCGAACTCGACGCGAAGGGTGCCGGCCCTGTTCTCGACGCGGAAGCCAAGGACGCCTACAGCCACAAGGACTACCTCCGCGCCGCCAAGTTCCTTGCGGCGCTCGAGAAGGAGAAGAGTGACCCGTCCCGGGCGAAGCTGCTGAGGGAGGTCGAACTCAAGGGCGCTGAATCCTCCGCGATCATTCGCAAGGCGTCAGGCCACGAAATGCAGTACTACCTCGCGCTTCCAAAGGGGTGGAACCCTGCCCGCAAATGGCCCATCGGCGTCGGTGTTGAGGGTGCTGGCTGCAACTTCCTTGGCATGCAAAACGCCCTGATGGGGGTTCGCGGCGACAAGCCGTTCATCCTGATCACGCCAATCACGTTTTCGAACACCAATAGCCTCGACAAGAACAAGTATCCGTATCCCCAGTCACTGCTGGACGAGGTGGAGAAAACGGGACGATTGAAGTTCGACGAGGAGGGCCTGCTGGCCGTGCTCGAAGATGTGCGCAAGGAGTTCGCCGGCGACGACAAGTTCGCCATCACCGGTTTCTCCGGCGGCGGGAATCTTTGCTGGCGGATGACGTTCGGCCATCCGGAGATGCTCTTCGCGAGTGCGCCGGCCTGCGCGAACTTCTACAGCCCGGGGGAGATTTCAAAGGACCCTGCCCGCGAGACGATCCCGATCAAGGCCTTCCAGGGTGACAAGGACGAGTACTGGCAGAAGCCGCCGAACCTCTCGAGCCAATGGGACAGGGCCAAGAAGCTGCTCGACGACAACGGCTTCAAGAACGTGAAGTATGAGATCCTCCCCGGCGTCGGCCATTCTGGCTGCTCGAAGGAAGTGATGGATCACTGGTCGGCGAATCTGCCGGCGCCAGCGAAGAAGTAGCGGTTATCTTCGCGGACATGGGAATCACCAACGAACAGTTCTTCAAGCGGCACGCGGCGATGGGTCGCGTTGCGCTGGTTGGCGGCACCACGGCGATCGACAAGGGTATTCGCTTCGCGCAGCGCCATCTCATCGCGGAGGGTCGCCACAGCTACTGGTCCCACGTCTTCGTTCTCCAAGGTGAGCGCGTTGACGGGAGTCAGTGGCTCCTCGAAAGCGACATCGACATTCGCCTCGGCAAGATGCTGCGGGTGGGGGTCCAGGAGAATCGGATCGACAAGTACGCTGACGAGAAGGCCTACCCGAACGTGGCCGTTCTGGATTTTGGGTTCAGCGACGCGGATGCACGCAAGCTCGTCTCTGCGGGGCTTGACCTTGTGTCGGGAGCGACGAGGTACGCCCTTGGCGGCCTGGTGAAGACCTATGTTGCGATCCTCCGCCAGCAGGTCGGCAAAGAGCGGAAGCAGGACTCGACGTTCTGCTCATCCTTCGTGCGGGCCGTCTATCAGCATGTCGGCATCGATCTCGCGGCCGGCGTCGCGGTGCGCCACACGGCCCCGGAGCATATCGCCCAGACCAGGATCCCGCACGAGCGCTTCGAGTTGATTCGCCAGAAGTAGTTCAGCGCCGCTCCATCGTCAAGGGGAGGCGGGCCGTCACATCGAACGACCAGGCGAATTCAAGCGTGACGTCAAGCGCCAGCCAAACCTCGGCATGGCGTCCTGAGAAGATGGATGCCTCGGGAGGCAGAATGAGGCCGAAGACGGCCTCGATTTCGCCGGCGGAGGGATCGGGGACGCGAAGAACTCCGCTTGCGATTTCCGCTTCAGTCGTTCGCTCGTGGCGGCCGGCGCGGGCGCTTTCGATCGACTTGAGTGAAAAGCGCGCGCTCTTGAGCTTCTTGCGAGAGGTGTTTTTCGCGAGGACGCGGCCTTCGAGGGCTGAGCCCGGAACGAGCGGAGCGCCATTCAGCTCGATCGTTGCATCGCCGGACGCCTTGAAGCCCGACATGAGCCCCGACGCTTCGAAGTGATGATCCCCCGACGTGCCGGCGATTCGCGAGCCGCGTGGCGACAGCACGGGAATGGAGCCTTGCGTCGTCATGTCGAATCCGAGCGGCACGTCAACGTGCGCGTAGAGGATGTACTGCACATCGGCATGAGGTCCGCCATGCGATGGAAGTGCACGCAGTGGCAGGGCGAAATCGAAGCTGAATTCATGCCTCCCGCGTTTGAGCACGGGATGCTTCAGGCGTCCGACGAGCGCCCTCACGCCCTCTCCCACGGCTCGCAGGAAGCTGATGGGCTCGCGCCCGAACAGCGTGGCCTCCTCGTTGATGAGCCAGTGTTCTTCGCGGTAGACACGGGAATGTCGCCGCTGGCCTGAACCGGAGGTCACGGCAATTCGCGTACGCTCGGTGCCGCTCAAGCCGGCGCGAATGCCGCGCACCGGCGAGTCGGTGGGCCAGTCCACCACGACGGCGCCCCGAACGTGCTCTCCCGGCGAAAAGTCGGGCCGGTCGAGGACAATCGTAATGCCTTTCGATCGGGCGCTCGGTGGTGAGGCGATGACGGGAGCAACAGGCGCCGGCAAGCCGGCGGCGAGCCGACTTTCGAGGCCGACGAGCGCGGTTCGTTCGGCAGCGGAGAAGGTGACGCTCGCTAGGATCCCGTCGCGCCCCACGAGCGCCATCGCTCCTGCGCCGCGAGTAGCTCGGTCCATCTCGATTCCCGTGACCCAGCCGCGGGGGAATCGCTGGAGCGCGGCGGTGCCCACGTACACGGCGACGGGTGAGAGCAGGATCCAGTCCGACCCAGCCGAAGCACCGAACTCGATCGCCTCGCCGGGGATGGCGAGCGCGTCAAACGCGTCCTGGACTTCGATCGGCAGTTCCATGGCGTCACGATAGCGACGTCGGGCCGCGCCCGGCCGTGTCATCATCTTTCAGGTTCAAGAGCAAGCCGATTGCTTTCTGGAGTTGGCTCCTGAGCAACTCGACATCTCCCACATCGTTGGATTCACCCACCGCTCGGGCAAGGTTGCGCTGCGCGCGGGCAACGTCCTGGCTGGCTCGGAGGATCCAAGGGCGCCGCGCCTTCGGTGGAACAACGCTTCGAAGAAACGTATCGAGTTCGGTCGACGTCAGCTGCCGAATCATGATCTTCCCGCGCGACGTTTCGACTGGGTCTTCGAGATGGAGATGCCGTATCTCCTCGGGATTCAGGACTGCCAGGCGATAGAGCTTGGTGGGTCCCAGAGTCTTGAACCGGGCGTAGAGCTCGGGATAACGATTCGCGAACAGCGCCAGTGCGATCTTGTTGCGGGCGGTGCGCTCCGAGATGTGGAGCCGCTTGAGGACGGTGGCGAAGTTCGCCGGCCCGTGCTGTGCCTTCAGCCAGATCAGCCGACCGCCAAACTCAACGCCGCGATCAGAGTCTTCACCACGCTGGCTCGCGTGATCGGCGTTGATCCGCTCGATCTCTGCCTCGATCGATCGCGTCGGATCGGCGAGGAGATCCTCAAGTTGCTGACCGGCCTTCTCAGCGACCTGCACCAGGCACGCCATGGGATAGGGTAACCGCAGGCCAAAGATCCTTCGCGGCTGGCTCAAAGCACACCTCTCAAATGCCACTACCTACTAGTGTCAATTGGAGGTGCAACTTCCAACCACAAATTCTCAAGTCATTGCCCATCAAATGGATCGGCTCGTGTCACTCAAAACCAATTGGCGGTCAAGGGTTTGTGAAGGCGAGCTAGGAGGGCTTCGTAATCAGCTGAATCAGCTGTGGTGCAACGGCGTCCAAACTGTACTGCGCGACCATGGACCCCTGACCGCGCTTGCCGAATTGTGCGCGCTTCACTGGATCGGCAACCAACTCGGTCACGCGAGCGGTCCATTCCTTGCGTGAATGAACCAGGTAGCCGCTCTTGCCGTCTTCCACCAAGTCCCGATGTACGCCAACTCCGTCCGCAATAACCGGGAGAGCGGCCGCGAAGTACTGGAGGATCCTCGTTCCGCACTTGCCGCGCGTCCACTCGTTGTCCGGCATGGGCGCGAGTCCGATGTCCATTCCGGCAAGTGCCGCGGCTTCGCCCGCTTCACTCCACTCGATCTTCTCCACGCCGGCCGGGAAGACATTGCAGACGCAACGGATACGCGTCTTCGGCAAGTGGGGAAGGAGCTCCTCGAGGTACTTCATGTTGCCTCCCGCTCCGATCCAACCCAGGACGACCTCGTCGTGGGCCTGGCGCGGTGCGGCCAGGTACTTCCCCGGATCGAGCACCGTGGGAACAACCTCGAGCTGACGGCCACCCTCCTCCTTCGCGATCGTGGCAAGATGGGAATTGCCGCAGATGACCACGTCGGCCGACTGCATCATCGTCTTGAACCGCTTCTGTCGCGCGCCCGTGCGCGATGTGCCCTGATCGCCCTTCTTGAGGTAGATCGCGTCGTCGAAGTCGAAGATCAGCCGTTTCGCACGCCGACGGATGGCGCGCGTGATCCACGGGGGAGGAAGGCGCTTCTGAATGACGACGACGTCAGCGGAGGCCACTGACTTCATGAGCGGGTAGATCTTGAGCAGGCTGGAGGTGTATTCGACAACTTCCACGTCGTGGCCTGCCGACTTGAAGCGAGGCACGAAGGCCGCGACGCGGTAGCGGGTGCTGGGCGTCTCAGCGCGGTGGGTGAGCCAGAGGATCTTCAAGGTCGGCTCACGCTGTGGGTGTCGATGGCGGTGCTGGAGGAGAGGCCGGCGCTGACATCGCCAACTCCCTCATCGTGAGCGAATCGAGGTGCCGTGCAGACGAGGATTCTGCCTCCTTCAGCAGATTCGACAAGCGCTCTGAGACCGTGCCATTCTGGATTGCCGGCTCGTCGCCGTGGGTGCGCATCGCATCGAGCACCCGCTTGACGCTTGTCCTGGCGGGATCCTCGGCGGGGAAGTAGTTCGCGTTCTGGCCGTTGGGCACTTCACGCAGCATCTTCTGGGTCGTGAGGGTGAAGATCACGTCGTTGACGACGCGGACGGGTACTCTCAACCTCTCGGCGATCTGCTCGCTGTTGGGTCCCTCCTTTCCCGCCATGAAGTCGCGGGTCACGTCGAGCATGACGTAGAGGGCAAGCTTCTCCCGGAACGCCTGGCTGAGCTTGGGCGCTTCCATTTCTCGTTCGTACGTGCGCACATGCTGCATGGCGAAGACCAGTTCCGCGCCAAAGAGGACGACGATCCAGGAGAGGTAGATCCACAGGAGCAGAATGGGGATGGCACCCAGCGAGCCGTAGACCTGGTAGCTGTTCACGAAGGTCGCGTTGTAGAGGACGTAGAGGCGCTTGAGCAGCTCCCAAACGGTACCGGCGACCAGGGCCCCGGCGAGCGCCGCTCCGAAGGAGACGCGGGTGTTGGGCATGATGAGGTACATCGCGGCGAAAACGATCCACGTCAGAATGAACGGCAGGAGCGCCGTGAGAACAATGCTGAAGTACGGGATGTGTTCGGCAAGCCAGTCGTACGCGCGCTGGTTCTGGACGAAGCCGCTCAGTCCAACCGACGCGGCAAGGCAGATGGGGCCGAGCGTGAGGAGCGTCCAGTAGATGGTGAGTCGCCGGGCCAGGGACCTGGGGCGTCGCACCGCCCAGATGACATTGAATGAGTGCTCGACGGTGGTGAGCAGCGAGATGGCGGTGTAAATGAGCATCGCGAAGCCAACAAACCCGATGGCAGCGGCGTCCGTATTGGCGATCAACTCGTTGATCTTCTGGGCGACTCCGTCCCCCAGTCCGGGCCCAATCTGCTCAGTCAGGAGCTTCTTGATCTGGTCAACATTTGCCTGCTTGCCAAGGAAGCCCTTGAGCACCGCGAGAATCACGGCCAGGAAGGGGATGATCGCGAAGAGAACCTTGTACGTCAGCGCCGCGGAGCGGACCAACAAGTCCTGCTTCCAGAACCCCTCCGCCACAAGCACGCTGGTCCGGAGCAGCCAAAAGGGATAGCCCCTCCAGCCCGGCGGCGGCTCCTTGATCCAGAGCCCACGGAAGATGAAGTTCTTTGCCCGGTTGTAGTGGCGCAGCAGCACCGGAAGAGAATACCAGTACGCAGAGGCCGGCAACCAGTAGGCACAAGGAATGCGGCCTGCGCGACTGTCCGAGAAAAGAAAGCGGCCTCCCCAGGAGGCCGCGTTGCTCTGCCACTGACCGGTTCGCTGGCTGCCGGCTACTTCTTTTCCAACTCCGCCTTGATCGCCTTCTCCAGATCGGTCGGATTGAAGCCTCTCGGACCAGGCTCGCCCTTGTAGGCGATCTTCCCGTTCTTGCCGACGAGGTAGAGCCTGTCGGGCCAGCCTGCATAAGCCTTCTGTGCCGTGTTCTTCATGTCGTCGACGAGGCAGGGGATCGTCAGCTTCAGGTCCTTCAAGCACTCGCCGGCCACGGCGACGCGCTCCTCGTGCGTCTTGGGCTGCTTGACGTCGATGCCCTCCTTCTCGTTGGCCTTGGTGACGTTGCCGTCGGACGAGTGAGCCTCGATGATGTAAACGATGTAGACGGCGATCTTGTCCTTGTAGGTGTCATACAGCTTCTGAAGGGCCGCAGCCTGCGACCGGAAGGGCGGTCAGGTGTAGCTGCCGAAGATCAGGGCGACCGGCTTCTGGTCCTTGAACGAGGAGAGCTTGACCTCGACTTCCTTCTCCTCTTTGTCAGCCTTGTCCTTCTTGAGCTGCTTGAGGTTGAAGTCGACTGCGTCCTTGCCGGCATCGACGCCGTTGCCCTGTTCAGGCCGGACGATCTTGCCCTGCTGCTGGGCGAGCGCGGCAACGAGGAGGGCGAGAAGTGTAGGGCGTATCATGTGTGCATCTCCGGAGATCCCGCTGAAGATCTAACTCCGATGCAATCAACCGAGTTGCTGAGAATCCGGGCACTTTGTGCGTGCAGGTCTCATCCAAACGGCGTTATCCCTTTCAGACTGGTGGCCAATGGCCTCCGATGAAGACCTGGTAAAAAGCGCCCAGGCCGGTGACGTGTCGGCGTTCGAGGAACTCGTTCGCCGTACGACACGGCTGGTCTATGCCCGGCTCTACCTGGAGGTCGGCGACCGCCACAAGGCGGAGGATCTGGTGCAAGAGACGTTCCTGCGGGCATTCCGCGCCGTTGGCCAGGTGACGGAGCCGAAGGGCTTCCGCTCGTGGCTGATGACGGTCGCCCAGACCGTCGCCCTGGACCACTTCCGCCACGAAGGCCGGCAGAGACGGGCCGCGCCCCCACGCGAAGATGCGCACGTGCTAGATCGCACGGCGGGGGCCGGGCCCGAGCCGGCGGAGTCGATGGAGCGGCAGGAATCGCGCGAGAAGGTGCGGGCGGTGCTTCAGTCGCTGCCCGAGGACTACCGCCTCGCGATGACCCTGCGGTACATCGACGGCGAGGACTACGAGACCATCAGCATGCAGCTCGGGCTGACGAACGGGGCCCTGCGGGGCCGCCTCAACCGGGGCATGCAGATGTTGAAGGATGCCGTGCAGCGGCTGAAGGGATGAGCATGAACGAGCACGAGTGGACGCGCGATCAGATCGCGACCTGCCTGACGAACGGCCTCGAGCCTTCCGAGCGGGACCGGCTTAACCGGCACCTTGCCGAATGCGGCGAGTGCGCCGCGGCATGGTCAGAAGCGCAGCGGATGGACTCGGAGCTCAACGAGCTCTTCCGGCCCGTTCGGCCCACGCCGACGCTGGAGGATTCGGTGATTCGCGCGATCCGGACGGCGCCAATGGAAGCGAGGCACGAGCGTCGTCCGTTCCCGCTGTGGGGAAAGATGCTCCTGGGCGCCGCGGCGGCCGTGATCGTCGGATGCATGGGGTTCGTGGTCGATGCGGCCGACAGGGGCGACCTGAACGGCGCGATGGCGCGAACTGCGCCTGCGACGAACGCGAAGTACGGAGCTGACGCGGGAGTGGAGGGCGAATGGTCGAACGGTAGCGTCGTAGCGACCCAGGGAGCAGCGGGGGCGCGGCAAGAGACGCCGGTCCTTGCCGTCGATGAACTGGCGCAGAAGCTGAACGATGAGACCCGTCGTCTCGCCGAGCATGCCGAGAGCGGTGACAGCGAGGACTATAGGCAGACGAAGGGTGATGAGAAGGGCTACGTCGGCGGCGAAAACCGGGGTCGGTTCGGCAGCAGGACTACGGCGGGCGGAACAGCTGCCCCGACGAACGCTCCGCCGCCTGCCAAGCCCAGCGATCCGTACATGACCTACAAGAGCGATGCGCCTGCGCCGGCCATGAGAGCGGCGGACAACCAGTACTTCCGGCCCGGCGAGCAGACGGCGATGGTCACCAAGGAGCTTGAAGCGAAGAAGGAGAAGGAGCCGGTGGGCGATCCCAAGCCCGATCCGACCCGCGGCCCCGACGCCAAAAAGAAGAACCAGGAGACCGACAAGAAGGACCAGGAGCCGCCGCAGCAGCAGCGCAAGATCATCCGCAACGGCGAGATGGAGTTCGAAGTCGAGAACTTCGACACGGCCATCACTACCATCACGAAGATCGTGATGGAGGAGAACGGCTATATCGCCACGACCAACTCAGACAAGCTCGCCAACGGCAAGATGCGCGGGCTGGTCGTGCTTCGCTGCCCGCCCGACCGCCTCGACACGCTCGTCCTCAAGCTTCGAGGCATGGGCGATCTGAAGAGCCAGAAGATCACCAGCGAGGACGTGACCAAGCAGTTCTACGACATCGAGAGCCGGCTCAAGGCCGCCAAGACCATGGAGGAGCGGCTGCTCAAGATCATCAAGGATGGCAAGGGCGAGATCAAAGACCTCCTCGCGGTCGAGAAGGAGCTCGCCGAGTGGCGCACGAAGATCGAGGAGTTCGAAGGCACGATGCGCTACCTCAGCGCCCAGGTCTCGCTGAGCACCCTGACGCTGACGATTATCGAGAAGAACATCCGCACCGCCGCCACCGCGACGGAGCGCGAGACCGTGACGATGAGCCTCGAGGTCGAGGATGTCGAGAAGCAGCACAATGCGGCGCTCGCCGCCATCACTGAAGCGAAGGGCCGCGTCACGAAGGCGGACCTCCGCAAGTTCCAGGCTGACCAGATGCTGAGCGCCATCACGTTTGAGGTCGCGTTCGACGCCTCGGCACCGCTGCGTGCCCGGCTGACGCTGTACGGCAACGTCGCGTCGCTCGACGTCGACCGGTCGACCAGCCAGACGGGCGAGGGCAAGCCGACGGGCGAGGTGAAGCGCGACGACTCGCGCTACACGCTCTCGATGTACAACATCGCCAACATCCAGCCGCGCGAGAGCACCACTGTCTCCGTCGCCACGAACGACGCGGACAAGACGTACAAGGACGTGCTGGCGCGGGTTTCCAAGGCGACGGGCCGAATCGTCCGCTCGCACATCAATCGCCAGCGGAACGACCAGACGACGGCCGTGGTCGAGTTCGAAGTGAAGGCCGAGGAGGCCGAGTCGGTGAAGACCGACATCCTTGTCGGTCTTGAGATCATGCGCCTCACGACCATCGAGAACCCCGACGTGAAGGGGACGACCAAGTCGAAAAAGGGCTTCAGCGTCACGATCTTCGCCCTCGGGGCCGTTCAGCCGCGCGAGACGGCGGTGATCCAGCTGGCGGCGGGGAACGTGGTCGGCGGCTACAGCACGCTCCAGGAGGCGATCCAGAAGGCCGGCGGCCGGGTTCTGAACGCAACGCTGACCGAAGAGGACAAGCAGAGGGTGACGGCCTACCTCGACTTTGAGGTCAGGCGCAGCGAGCTTCCGGCGGTCGAGGCGGCTATGAAGGCGGTCGGCGACATCTACACCCGCAACGCGCAGCGCGCGCCGGACCAGGAGAACGTCGTCGATTCGAAGGTCCGGTGGCAGCTTACGGTGATCAATGCCGCCACGATCCCTGCACGGGAGAAGTGGACGCTGGGGGTCGAGGTAAAGGACGTCGATGCCGCGATCAACAGTGTCGTGGTCCTGGGGCGCGTGCTGGAGAGCCACACGGCGAAGGATGCGACGGGCCGGATCACGGGCCGCGTCGTGCTGAACGTCCCGCTCAAGTCAGCGCAGGCGGTCTCGGAGAAGCTCGCCGGCCTCGGTGACCTGCGGATCAAGCAGGCGTCCAAGAATGAAACCGTGCCGGACAGCGAGGTCGCGCTTGCGCGGTTCGAAGTCACGCTCTCCAACGAGCGGATCATTCCGGCCAATGAGGGGCTCGGGAGCCAGTTCAAGGACGGCCTCTACCGGAGCGCCACGCTTGGCATGGCGAGCCTGAAGTGGATTTTCATCGGCGTCTTCTTCTTCCTCCCGTGGGCGCTGCTCGCCTGGCTCGGCTGGAAGATCGTTGCGCGGCTCACGAAGAAGCCGGAGGCCAAGCCAGTAGCCAGTGGGCAGTAGCCAGTAGAAGAGGAAAGCGGCCTACGGGGCCGCTTTCGTTTCGGAGAGCTCAACCGCGCGGCGGTGAATGCGAAGCGAGAGCTCGCCAGCCTGGTCCATCGTCGGGCAGGCGGCCAGGAAGCCGTGGCCCTTGCGGATGATATAGGACTTCGAGCGGAGCTCCTTCGCCGTCACGTCGGCGTCGGGCTTGGTGCCGAAGAGCATCTCGTCGGTGGTCAGGGCGATGTCGAATTCGCGCGCCAGCGCGTCGGCAGCGGCGAGCACGGCGTCATCGTGGCCGTGGAAGACGGCGTTGACGTCGGGCCGCTCAACGTAGATCCGCTCGTGCAGGAAGGCGTCGCTCGACGGTGGATTGGCGCCGAGGTAGTGCACTTCGAAGTCGAGCCAGTTGGAGCGGACGACCTCGACGAGGTTCTCCCAGGAGAGGTCGCCCTTGAGAACGGTGCGGGTCGCCGTGATCACGTAGCCCGAGGGGGTCCGGAAGCTCAGGTTGCCGGCGCTGGCTCCGCCGAGCATGGGTGCCATGCCCTCGGCGTCGAAGGCCTGGCACCAGTGGATCAAGCGGCTCATCTCGGCGTAGCGGCGCGGCCGCGTGTCGCGCTGAACCGGCGCGAATTTGTAGCGGATGCCGCACTCGAGGTTCTCGCCCATCATGGGGAAACAGAGAAAGAGGGAGAGAGGGAGAGAGGGAACGAGGAGACGCAGAAGACCGAGAAGACGGAGAACGACACCGTCATCGGTACCTCTACTTCTTGGTTTTCTTGAGGCGCGTCGACTTGGAGGCGGCCGTCGGCGCCTTGATGACCGGGATCTTCTTCGTCGTCATCTGCGAGAAGCGGCGGCGGTTGAGCGTCGCGGCAATCGCGTCGATGAAGGCCTCGCTGTCGAGGAACTTGGTGGGATTGCCGGAGCAGATGGCGAGGTCCTTCGTCATCTTGCCGCTTTCGACCGTCGATATGCAGGCGCCTTCGAGGTCGTTCGCGAAGGTCAGGACCTCATCGGTGCCGTCGAGCTTGGCGCGGTGCTTGAGGCCGCGCGTCCAGGCGAAGATGCTGGCGATGGGGTTGGTCGACGTCTTGTTGCCCTTCTGATACTCGCGGTAGTGCTTGGTCACGGTGCCGTGGGCGGCCTCGGCCTCGATCGTCCGGCCGTCGGGACAGAAGAGGACGCTCGTCATGAGGCCGAGCGAGCCGAAGCCCTGCGCGACCGAGTCGCTCTGGACGTCGCCGTCGTAGTTCTTGCAGGCCCAGATGAAGCCGCCCTCGGACTTCATCGCCTGGGCGACCTGGTCGTCGATGAGACGGTGCTCGTACCAGAGCCCCTGCTTCTTGAATTCACCGGCGTATTCCTTGTCGTACATCTCCTGGAAGATGTCCTTGAAGCGGCCGTCGTAGGCCTTGAGGATCGTGTTCTTCGTCGACAGGTAGAGGGGCAGGTTGCGGCTCAACGCATACCGGAAGCAAGAACGGGCGAACTCGATGATCGACTCGTCGGTGTTGTACATGCCCATGCCGATGCCGCTGCCCTTGAACTCATTGATGACCCATTCTTGCGCGGCGCCATCCTTGGGCTGGTAGACGAGCTTGAGCGTCCCCGCGCCGGGGATCCTGACATTTTGCGCCTTGTACTGATCGGCGTGCGCGTGGCGCGCAACGATGATCGGCTTGTTCCAGGTCGTCACGAGTCGGGGGATGTTGCGGATGACGATCGGCTCACGGAAGATCGTGCCGCCAAGGATGTTGCGGATCGTGCCGTTGGGCGAGAGCCACATTCTCTTGAGGCCGAACTCCTTGACGCGCGCCTCGTCGGGCGTGATGGTGGCGCACTTGACGCCGACCGAGTGCTTCTTGATCGCGTTGGCCGAGTCGACGGTAACCTTGTCATCGGTCTTGTCGCGGTTCTGGATCGAGAGGTCGTAGGTCTCGAGATTGAGGTCGAGGTTGGGGGTGAGGAGCTTGTCCTTGATCCAGTCCCAGAGGATGCGGGTCATCTCGTCGCCCTGGAGCTCGACGACGACCCCCTTGACCGCGATCGTGTTAGTCATAAGGCCGAAAAGGTAACGTTTGCCGGGGCGTGCATCAACCCATTCGACTCCAGCCGCACCTGGCGGCTTTCGCTCATGGCAGGCCATTCGACTCCAGCCGCACCTGGCGGCTTTCGCTCATGGCAGGCCCTTCGACTCCAGCCGCTCCTGGCGGCTTTCGCTCATGGCAGGCCCTTCGACTCCGGTCGCGTTCGCGGCTTTCGCTCAGGGTAAACGTTGTTAGCATGACCGGCGTACAAGTAGTAGCCAATTCACCGGGGGATTCATGAGCGACCATTCCGTTTCACGCCGCGGCTTCCTGAAGGTTACGACGGCCGGCGGCGCCCTTGCGGCGGCCCCTGGCATCGCCGCGGCCCAGGAGAAGACCGAGACGCTCGGGCCGGGCAAGGTTCCGATGGCGCTGAAGATCAACGGCAAAAGCCACGACGTCATGCTGGAGCCGCGGACGACGCTGATGCACGCGTTGCGAGACCATCTCGACTACACCGGCTGCAAAGAGGTCTGCGACCGCGGCGCTTGCGGCGCCTGCACAACCTGGCTCGACGGCAAGCCGATCAACTCGTGCCTCTACCTCGCGATCGACGCGGCGGGCAAGGAGGTCACGACGGTCGAGTCGCTCGCGAAGGACGGCAAGCTCGATCCGCTCCAGGCGAAGTTCGTGGAGCACGAGGCGCTCCAGTGCGGCTTCTGCACGCCCGGCTTCCTGATGTCGATCAAGGCCTGCCTGCGGGACAACCCGAAGGCGTCGCTCGATGAGATCAAGAAGTCGTGCGCTGGAAACGTCTGCCGCTGCGCGGCCTACGAGGGGATCTTCGCGGCGGCGGTTGCCGTCGTGAAGGGCGAAAAGCCCGAGGCCGACGTGACGAAGCTCGAGGGCAATGAGCTCCAGAAGTACCTCGAGGAGAAGGGGCTGCCGCGCGTGGACGGCGCCGACAAGGTCAAAGCGACGGCCAAGTACACCTACGACATCAAGATGCAGGGCATGCTGCACGCCCGCATCCTTCACACACCGTTTGCGAACACGACGGTCGAGGGCTTCGACGAGAAGGCAGCGAAGGCCGTGCCGGGCGTGAAGCACGTGCAGGTCTACGAGAGGCCTCGCAACATCGGCGTGCCTGTCGCGATCGTCGTCGCGGAGGATCCGCAGGCGGCGGAGGAAGGGCTTATCGCGTTGAAGCTGGTGCTGAAGCCGGGCGACGCGCAGGTCGACATCGTCGACGCGTTCAAGGACGGCCGTACCCAGAATGACGGCAACGCCGCCAACGTCGACGCACTGCTCAATGCCGCCGGCGTCGTCACCCACGAGGCGACGTACTACGTCAACCAAGTGCAGCACGCGTCGCTGGAGACGCACGGCGTCGTCGTCCACCACGACGGCGACAAGGTGCTCTGCTACGCATCAACGCAGGGGCTGACGAACGCGCACCAGGGGCTTTCGACCGGCACGCGCATGGCACCCGGCAAAGTCCGCGTGCTGTGCGACTACATGGGCGGCGGTTTCGGGGCCAAGATCGGGCCGTGGGATTTCGCCCCCGAGGTGGCGGATCTGTCGAAGCGGCTCGGCGCGCCGATCAAGTGCCTCCTCTCCCGGGCGGGCGAGCTGCTCTCGGGCGGCGGACGCGGGCCGGGCGCCGTCACCATCAAGCTCGGAGCGACGAAGGATGGCAAGCTGGTCGGCGAGCATCGCAGGCAGCTGGGCAATCTCCGCAGCCACTGGTACTTCCCGCAGAGAAACCCGCCGGTCGCGAGCGACGCGGTCCAAGGCCGCATCGACGGCATCGGCCCGACACCGGCCCTGCGCGCCCCGGGCGCGCCGCAGAACCAGGTCGTCATGGAAGCGGCGATGGACGATCTCGCCCACAAGCTCAACATGGACCCCGTCGAGTTCCGCATCAAGAACGACGCGGCGCACAAGGACTGGTACACCGAGGGGGCCAAGAAGATCGGCTGGGACAAGCGGCCGAAGACCGGATCGCAGAAGGGGCCGCTCTGCCGCGGCATGGGAGTCGGCTGCGGGGCGTTTGCCGGAGCGTCGGGGTGCGATTTCGTCGAAGTCGAAGTCGACAAGCTGACGGGCAATGTCCGGGTCGTGAAGGTCGTCGCGATGTTCCAGGGCGGGTTCCTGAACCGGCGCACGGTGCTCAACCAGGTCTACGGCGGCACCATCATGGGCATGTCGTGGACGCTCTTCGAAGACCGCGTGCTCGACGGGAAGACCGGCGGCATGCTCAACACGAATTTCGAGACGTACAAGATGGCCGGATCGCTCGACATTCCCGAGATCGAGGTCGTGCTGCTGGGCCGCGTGGGGAACTCCGGCGGCGTGGGCGAGGCGCCGGTTGTGCCGATCGGCGGGGCGATCGCGAACGCGATCTTCAACGCGATCGGCGTGCGGGTGCACCGCATGCCGTTCACGCCCCGGAACGTGCTGGCCGCGTTGGAGGGCAAGTAGATGGCGCAGATCAAGATCAGCCGGGACGGCACGGTCGAGGCGCTCGTCGGCTCGCAGGACATCGGCGGCGGCGCGCGGACGGTCGTCGCGATCCTCGTCTCGCGGTCGTTCGGGTACTTGCCGCTGAACAAGATCAACGTGAAGATCGGCGACAGCGACCTGGGCCGTTCGGCGGCGAGCGCGGGGAGCGGGACGACGAACGCGCTGACCAAGGAAATGGGCGACGCGTTCCGGAACGTCAGCAAGCAGCTCTTCGATCTCGTCGGCGCGAAGCTCAATGTGCCCGCCGATCAGCTCGAGATCCGCGACGGCGGCGTGGTCGGGCCGAGGGGCAAGGGTGGCGGCCTCAAGTGGGAGGACGCGGCGGGGCTCATCAAGGACTCGATCATCGGTTTCGCGCCGACGGTCGTCGAGCCGGGCTACGAGTGGGTCGTGATCCGCGAGGACGGGACGATGGAGCAGGCGAGCGAAGAGGAATACAAGGCATGACCGGTTGTTCGATGTACGAGGTTCGATGTTCGATGTGAAGAGCCCGAGCGACCTGAGGATCTGAACGATGAATCGATTTGAATACGCGAGCCCGAAGACGGCGGCGGAGGCGGTCGGACTGCTGGGGGAGGGCGCGGTCGCGAAGGCGGGCGGGACCGATCTCGTCGCGCGCATGAAGGACCGGCTGACCTCGCCGGCGAAGCTGATCAACCTGCTCAACGTGAAGGATCTCCGGACGATCACGTCGGAAGGCGCCCTGAAGGCCGGTGCGCTGGTGACGCTCGCGGAGCTCGCGGCGGATGCGGGCGCGAAGAAGGGGTTCGCGGCGTTGGCGACGGCGGCGGGCGAGGCGGCGACGCCGCAGATTCGCAACGTCGCGACGGTCGGCGGGAATCTCTGCCAGCGGCCGCGCTGCTGGTACTACCGCAACGAGGAATTCGACTGCCTGAAGCGCGGCGGCAAGACGTGTCCTGCGCAGGAGGGCGAGAACCAGTACCACGCCATCTTCGCGACGACGCCGTGCTGTGCGGTGCAGACATCGAATCTTGCGCCGGCGCTGATCGCGCTCGACGGGAAGATCACGATCCGCGGCAAGGGCGGCGAGAGGGCCGTGACCGCGGCGGAGTTCTATGCCGTCGACGACGTGAAGCGCGAGACGATCCTGGCGGAGAACGAGATCGTCACAGGCATCGAGGCGGCGGCAGGGTGGAGGAGCGCGTACTACGAAGTGCGTGAGCGGCAGAGCTTCGACTGGCCGCTGGTTTCGGTCGCCGTCGCCGTGAAGGGCGACGGGAAGGTGACGGAGGCGCGGATCGTGATTGGCGCGGTGGCGCCGAAGCCGTGGCGGGTTGAAGCGGCGGAGAAGGCGCTCGTCGGCGCGTCGCCGAAGGAAGCGGCCGAGAAGGTGGCCGCGGCGGCGGTGGCAGGCGCGAAGCCGCTGTCGAAGAACGGCTACAAAGTGACGATTGCGAAGGCGGCGGTGATGCGAGCGCTGAACGCGCTGGTGTAACCGCTATCCGCCTTCGCCGTCCCTTGAGGGCTGCGGCGCGATGAAAGCGGTCCGCGAACACGGACCGTTTTCATTTTCGAATCGAGACCTTCTTCTCCAGCGTCACCGGGATCTTCATCGGCCCGAAGGGCGTCGCGGCGGCGAGTTCACCCGCGAGCTTCACGTCAATCTCCTTCTCGGCGAACTTCGGAAGCAGCGCGAGGATCTTGATCTCGGTGCCAAGGGTCGCGGTGCCTTCCTTGCCCGCTTCGATGGCGCCGGCGAGCGACGCGTCGACGTCGCCCACTTCCGTGCCGCTGAGGGAGAGCTTGAGCGTGCCGCCGAGCCTGGTGACGGGGAAGGCGTTGGGGTTCTTCACGCCGAGGTCGAGCTTGATCTGTGCCGAGCGAAGGGAGAGCTTCTCGACGCGGAGGCCGCCGATGGAGAGCTTGGGAAGGTGCGGGATCGGCAGCCTGCCTTCGTGCGCGAAGGGCAGGCGGACGTCGCCGAGCGCCTTGGCGTTGAGCGTGATATTGCCCTCGATCTTGTAGGGCACTTCGTTCGCGTCGGGGAGATTGGTCAGCGTCTTGAGGATCTTGGGCACCGGCACGCCGACGGCGACGGGGACAGTGGATTTCGACGCGGCGGCGATCTTGATGCCCGACGTGGTCTTGCCGTCGAGGAAGGGGCGGCCGTCGACGGAGAGCGCGAAGTCGATGCCCGCGACGGCGAGGCCGAAGCTGTTGGGGTTGTCGATGCCGAGGTCGACGAGGAGATTGACCTCGTCGAGCGAGAGGCTCGCGACATGCGCGCCCTCGACGTGGAGCGTCGGCTTCTGGACGAGATCCTTGAGCTCGGCGCAGCCGGAGGCGAGGAGCGCGATGACGAGAAGTCGTTTCATGGGGCGTATGGTACCCTGACGCGCCATGAAACGAATCGCGATGGTGGGACTGCTTCTCGCGGGCTGTGCGTCATCGCCGTCGCTGCAGGAACTGGAGAAGCACTTCGGCGCGATCCGCCAGCTGACGGTGGACGGGACGCATGCGGAGGCGTACTGGTCGTTCGACGGCACGAAGCTCATCCTGCAGGCGGTGCGGGAGGGCGACAAGGCGGACCAGGTCTACGTCCTCGACATCGCCAGCGGCAAGTTGACGCGCGTTTCGAACGGCGAGGGCAAGTGCACGTGCTCGTACTTCCTGCCGGACGGGCGGATCGTTTACTCAAGCACGAAGGCGTCGGGAGCCGAGCCGCCGCCGCCGCCGGACCGCTCGAAGGGCTATCGCTGGGCGCTCTACCGCGAGTTCGAGATCTTCCTCTACGACCCGAAGACGGGGAAGGAGGAGCGGCTGACGACGTCGGACGGCTACGACGCCGAGACGACGGTGTCGCCTGACGGCCGGCGGCTGGTTTTCATGTCGCAGCGCGACGACGCCTTCAACATCTACACGATGAAGACGGACGGGAGCGATCTTCGGAAGCTGGACCAGCCGCGCGGCTACACGGGCGGGCCGTTCTATTCGCCCGACGGGCAGTGGCTCGTCTACCGGTCGTTCTATCCGAAGGACGATGCGCAGACGAAGGAGCTCGATCGGATGCTGGCGGAGCGGGCGCTCATCCCGTTCGAGGGGATGACGATCGAAATCTACGTGTCGCGGCCGGACGGCTCGGAGCGACGCGCCATCACCGAGACGAAGAAGATCAACTTCGCCCCGAGTTTTTTCCAGGACGGCAAGCGGGTGATCTTCACGTCGAACAAGGCGGCGACGATGCGCGGCGGGTACAACCTGTTCGCCGTCGGGACCGACGGCAAGAACCTGGAGCAGGTGAGCTTCCACAAGGGATTCGACGGTTTCCCCGTCTTCTCACCCGATGGGAAGCACGCGGTGTTCATCAGCGACCGCAACGCGAGGCGGCCGCATGAGCTGAACGTCTTCCTGGCGGAGTGGAAGCCGTAAGACCGTAGGACCGTAAGACCGTGAACCGTGGTCTTCGGTCCCACGGTCCACGGTCAACGGTCCACGGTCAACGGCTCTGCGGCGTGTCGAGCTCCTTCGAGATGGCGGCCAGCAGCTTCTGGAGGTCGGCGCGGGACGGATCGTCCTTCGCCGTGTCTGCCATCCGCTGGCGGAGCGAATCGCGCCGCGCCGCGAGCATCTCGCGACGTGCGCGCCCATCGACCGAGTCGACCGGCTGGGGCGTCGGCTTGTCGAAGACCGTCGGGGTGATCGCCTCGCGCTTGCCCGATTCCTCGGTGAACTCGTTGCCGTAGAGGTACTTCATCTGGATGTCGAGGAGGTTGGGCAGCTCCTTGGCGCCGGCGTAGGAGCGGAAGACCTTGGCGAGGTACTGGAAGCCCATTCCGGTGATGGCGTTGCACGCTTCGGAATGGGTGTGCTTGAGGCCGCGGTAGGCATCCATGCGGCACCAGTTGAACTTGGGGACGTCCTTGGCCGGCACCGGCGCGGCCGCGGTCTGGTACTTCGTCTGGGTCTCAACAGGCTCCGGGTCGGTGGAGATGCCCTTGATGCCGCCGGGGACACCGCGGTTCTTGTTCGCCGGCTGCTGCGGCAGGAGGGCCTTCGCGATGCCGTCGCACTTGTCGGCGAGGGCCGCGGCGATCTTGGTGTCGCCGGAAAGCTTCAGGGCCGATTTCGTGATCTCGAGGAAGAAGTCGGGGGCCCAGTAGCCGGAGGCGTAGAAGAAGACCTTGCCCTCTACGTCGAGGAAGAAGGTGCAGATGTTCTTCGTGGGATAGGTCTCGTAGTTGCCCTGGTAGATCCACTGCTCCGTGCTCTTGTCGTCGTTGTGGAATCCAGGACCGCGGTCGTGCCAGGCGGCGATGAAGTTCTCGTTGATGTACTTGGCGACCTCGCTGTCGGAGAACGTCACGGTTCTCATGATGTCGCCGGCCGCTCAGCATCCCTCCTTCTTGAGGTCGCCGACCAGCTGGAAGAGCATGATCGGTTTCTTTTCTTTGCGGGCGCGGACGACCGCCTTCTCGAGCGTGTCCTCCCACTTGACGCCGACGTTGTAGCCCGTCCAGGGCTTGGCGCTGGCGGCTCAGCCGGTGCCCGGCTTGGTGCGGGCGGCGTCCGCGGCGGGCTTGGTGGGCGTCTGGGCCCATGCAGTGGAGGCCGTCAGCAGCGCGACGACCAGGGAAAGGGGACGAATCATAGGACCCTCCGAACACATGGGGCCCGCTCCAGCTTGAGTAGACGCGCGTCGAGAGGCGGAGTTCAGACAAATGTGCAGGAGGGCGCCTTATTTTCCGTCGCGCATGAGCTTGAAGGCGAGTTCCTCGGCTTCGCCCTTGAGCGCGTCCTGACCGACGTTGCGGAGCGAGCGGGCGTACTCGAGGAGGCCGTGCGCCGCGGAGGCCTCTCCGATCTCGCGGAGGCAGCGCATGGTGACGGCGTGGGCGTGGAACGGACCGGCCATGAGGTTCGCGGTGAGGAAGGGGACGGACTTTCCGGCGAGCCTCACGAGCGCCTTGGCGGCGGCATCGAGCAGCGGCGAGTCGGCGACATTCTCGTCGTTCAGCACGGTCAGGAATTCGCGGATCGCGCCGTTGGGCGGGAGGATCTCGGAAAGGCGCATGCGCTCTTCGGGCGTCGGCGGGGCTTTGGCCGCGGTGGGGGGCGGGAAGATCTTCTTCGCCGGTTCGAGCGTCGTCTCGCCCTTGGGCTTGGCGGGCGACGGCATCGGCGACGGGGAAGGGCGCGGCGACGGCTTCGGGACCTCGTCGGTGTATTTCGGCGAGGCGATGGCATTTCCGTCGCGGTCGAGGACGTTGACGATCGTGAAGCGGGCGGCGCAGGATGGGCAGCGGTGCGTCTCAAGGACGTCGCGGCGCTCGACGAAGATCGTGCGGCCGCATCGGCAGGTGACGGGAAGCAGCGGCTCCTGCATGGTCTGCTCGCTGATCTGCGGCGGTTTCTTGGGCTTCTGCTGCATGGTGAAAGTTTACCGGATGACCAGCAGTGCGGCGGCCACATCTTCAACCGCCATGCCGAGCGACTTGAAAAGCGTGATCTCGTCGCGGGACGTGCGACCCTCCTTGCCGGCGAAGACCCCGCCGAGCTCGGCGACTACGGCCGCCTTCGAGAGGATGATGTCGCCCGACTCGCTCAGCGCGCCTTCGCGGGAATCGACGAAGAGGCGGGAGCGGCGCATGACCTCGTCGTCGAGCTCGCGCCAGTCGGGACGGCAGGCGCCGATCGCGTTGATATGCGCGCCTGGCGAGAGCCACTCGCCGCGCAGGACGGGGGTGTTCGACGAGGTCGCCGTCACGATGATGTCGGCGCCGCGGACGCACTCCTCGGCGGTGGAGCAGATTCGCGCGCCGTCGAAGCGCTTCACGCGGGGCGACCAGACGCGGACGTCGCGGAGCGGGCGGACGGTCCGGATCGCCTCGAGGTGGCTGCGCGCCTGGACGCCGGAGCCGAGGAGGGCGAGCACCGCGGCGTCGGGCCGCGACAGGGCTTTCGTCGCCGCGGCGGAGACGGCGGCGGTCCGCATCTCGGTGATCAGGCGGCCGTCGAGGGTGGCGAGCGGCTCGCCGGTCTCGGGCTTGAAGAGCTGGATCACGGCGTGGTGCGTGTGCAGGCCCTGGTTCCGCGGGTAGAAGGTGACGAGCTTGGCGCCGAGGCCGTCGCGGGTGCGCGCCGGCATGACGCCCAGGAAACCCGCGTGCTCTTTCACCGGCACGACGCTGCGGACCGGCTGGACGACGAGGCCTGCGGAGAAGTCGGCAAGCGCCTGCTCCATCGCAGGGATGAGCGCGGCGTAGGTGAGCTTTGCGCGGACGGCCGCTTCCCCGATCAAAGGAGCTCCTTCAGCACGGCGGCGTCGATGTTCCCGCCCGAAATGACGCAGACGGTCACGGCGGGCGCGGCCTGTTTCAGGCACGCGACGGGGACCGCGCCGGCGCCTTCCGCGACGACGCGGGCGGCCATGAGGTCGCGGAGGGCGGCCTTCACGTCGTCGAGCGGGGCGACGAGCGTACCGGCGATCAGCGACTTCGCCATCGCGAACATTCGCGGGAAGACGCTCTTGCCGCCGATGCCGTCGACGAAGCTTGGGATGCGCTCGATCGTGACGGGCCGGCCGGCGGCGAGTGAGGCGCTGAGCGGCGCGGCGGTGGCGACCTCGCAGGCAATGACGCGGCGCCTCACGGCCTTCGCGATGCCGATCGCGAGTCCACCGCCGCCCCAGGGGACGAGGATCTGCTCGACGGAAGGGAGCTCTTCGACGATCTCGGTGCCGATTGTGCCGTTGCCGGCGATCACGTCGTCGTCATCGACGGGGTGGATGAAAGCGCCTTCGACCCCGGGGTAGGCTCGATCTTCGAGGGCTTTCCACCAGGCGTCGAACGAGACCTTGATGAGACGGCCGCCGAGGCGCGCGATGGCGTCGAGCTTCGTCCGCGGCGCCGTCTCGGGGACGATGATGGTCGCGGGGACGCCGTGCTTCCGGGCGGCGACGCAGACGCCTTGGGCCATGTTGCCCGCGCTGGCGGTGACGACGCCTTTCGCGCGACGGGCGGGGTCGAGCGCGTCGATCGCGCGCGTGGCGCCGCGGATTTTGAAGCTGCCGATTGGCTGGAGGGTTTCGAGCTTGAGCCAGACGTTGTCGCGGAAAGGGACGAGAGGGGTGCGGAGAATCACTGGAGGAAGGTAACGAAGGTGGGGAAGGGAAAGAAGGGAAGGAAGACGAAGACTACGGATCCCGATTGCGGAAGAGTCTGGCCAGCAGGAAGTGCGTCGGCACGTAGATCAGGAGCGGGTAGGCGATCATGCAGACGACGAGGTAGAGCCACGGGGCCATGACGGTCTGCGGGATGTCGAACGGCGCCCACGTGTAGTTGAGATTGCGGTCGAGGCGCGGGTCGGAGGGGTCGCCGCGGCCGAAGAGCCAGGTGATCGGGAGGAGGACGAGGGCGGAGAGGCATTGCGCGGGCAGGGCGCGCTTGTCGTAGCGGAGCTTCCAGAGCGCCCAGATGAGCAGGGGCGGGATGGCGAAGTGGTAGCAGGAAAGCAGGCGGATGTGGAGGGGGTAGTCGACGTCGAACATGTACTGCGTGATGCCGGGCGGATGCCAAGTGCCGGTGAGGCGCGCGAGGACGTCGAGGGTCATCACGGACTGGACGACGAGGACCGAGACGGCCTGCCAGGAGAAGAGGAGGGGGCTTTCGGCCCAGAGGGCGGCGGCAATCATCAGGTTGGAGATGTCGCAGAACCAGAGGAAGTTCTGGGGGCCGTAGTAGTTCCAGTAGTAGGGGATCCAGATCGCGACCCAGAGGGACCAGCCGAGTTTGAGCCACAGCGGAATGTTCGATCCACCTTCGCGCCCGGGGGCGGCGCTTCGGTGGACCGGTGTGCGAGGTTCGAGGCTCGATGTCATGTTCGATGGAGATGGTACCCGCCGATAGCGCGGACTGGATAGCCGGGGTTGATTCGGGAAGCGGTGACCGTAGACTGATCGCGTGAGCCTCAAGCGCGTGGGAATCATCGTCGGACTCGTGCTCACCGCGGCGAGTTTCTGCGCGATATGCGGGGGCTCGACGGCAAGAGCCATCGCGGCGACACAACGGAGATCTGGACGCTGGTGGAGTAACGACGCTACCGGATCATCCCCTTCACCTTGGCGGCGAGGTCCTTCAGCATCGGCTCGTTCTGGAAGACGCTGCCCTCGACGACGGCTTCCTGCCTCTGGTCGTTGCTCCAGATGATGGTCGCGGTGTACTTCAGGTTCGTCACCTCGACCGGCTTCTTCGTCTTCGGATCGTAGCCGGTCTTCTTCACGGTTCCGATCAGGACCTTGACGCGGACGACGTCGATGCCGAGCGTGAAGGCGTTGTAGCGGCCTTTCGATTCGTCCTTCTGCGACTTGTCGCACTTGTCCTGCGAGCTGAGGTCGAAGCCGGCGAACTGGGTGCGCCACGACGCGTTGAACTTCTCCAAGTCGATTCCGCCGGTGAGCCCTTCGGCCAGCTCGGGGCGGTAAAGGGCGAGCTTCACCGGGCCGGAGGACTTCGGTGGTGGCGGCGTCGTGGTGCGCGGAGTCGACGACCCTGTCGTTACGGTGCAACCGGGGACGAACGCGGCCAAGAGAGCGACGGCGGCCAGTCTATGCATGATTCTCCTCCCCACTGGGCTGATATACGCCGCTGGCGGCGCGAGGTTCCATGGAGGCGAGCGCGCCGACATCGAAGCCGCAAGAGGACGCAAACGGACGCACCGGACGCAAAGAAAACGCGCGCGCTTCCCCCTGCGATCTTCGGATCCTCGGCGTTCGCCTAGGCATCGCGCGGCATGACGAGTTACAGTGTCCGCATGGCTTGGCGACGGAGCACATTTTGGCTCATCGTCCTGCTCGCGTCGATCGCGAGAGCCGACACCTCGTCGCGCCTTGCCGGGCCGCCGAGGAGCCGCTCGGGCCATGGCGCCATCTCGCTCGCCAACGGGGACGTCCTGGTCACCGGAGGCCGTAACAAGGGCGCCACCAGCGAGACCTACAACGCCCGCACCGGCGTCTGGACGCCGGCCGGGGAGCTGAAGGAATCGCGCTTCGGCTTTTCGATGGTCCGCCTCAACGACAACCGCGCGATGGCGATCGGCGGCTACCAGAATCAGTACCTGTCGTCCTGCGAGATCTACGAACCGGGCAAGCGGTCGTGGACGGTGACGGGTTCGCTGAAGGCGGCTCGCGGCGTGAACGCGGCTGAGGTCCTTCCCGACGGCCGCGTGCTCGTGGCGGGCGGGTTCGGAAACGGCTTGATCGGGGTCATCGATGCGGAGATCTACGATCCCCGGCAGGGAACGTGGTCGCCAGCGCCGGGGAACACGCTCGTCGGCGTGATCGGCATGGCGCCGCTGAGCAGGGCGCGTGTGCTCGCCTGCGGCGGCGAGACGGCCGGCGCCATGTCGACGGCCGCCGAGGTGTTCGATGGTGCCACGAAGGCATGGAAGCTCGTCGCGCCGATGAACGCGGGCCGGGCGCACCATTCGACGGTGACTCTGCCGGATGGCCGCGTGCTTGTCTTTGGCAACCTGCGCCCGGACAAGAGCGCGGAACTCTATGACCCCGCGAAGAACGAGTGGTCGAAAACGGAGCCGATCCCGGACGCGATCAGCTACGCCCATGCAACCACGCTGCTCCCGGACGGCCGCGTTCTCACGTGCGGGAATGGGCGCGGAGCCCAGATGTTCGACCCCAAGTCGGGGAAGTGGACGCGCCTCGCGCCGATGGGCGAAAACCGCGTCTATCCCCTCGTCGCGACGCTGCCCGACGGCCGCGCGATCGTCATGGGCGGCGGAACTCGGGGCTGCGAGGTTTATGATCCGAAGAAGGATGCGTGGTCGAAAGGCCCGGACCTGACGGACGACCGGCGCCGCTGGTAATTACACGAACGGGGAGGGCTTCTTGAGTTCGCGCAACGCCAAGGCGCGGTACTTGTCCCTCTTGTAGTGCTGCGAGTCGAGCCAGCACGAGTAGGTCAGCTTCGCCGTGTGTTCGAGAGCCTTCTCGCTGGCCGCGGCTTTCGTGAAGAGCTCCTTCCACTCCGTGCCGCCCTCCGGTGCCGCGTCCTTCCCGGCCTCGAATTTGCCGAGCGAGATCGTCAGGTAGGCCGCGCATACGGAGTGCCAGTACGCGCTCAGAGACTCCCGTGGATCGCCCAGGTAGGGAAGCAGGAGGCGCATGGCCTGGCAGCTCGTGAGGGCGTGCAGCAGCGTGAAGTGCTGGCTCTGCGTGAACGCCTCCATGACGAGCTCGGAAACCCTGTCTATCGCGCCTGATTTCGGAAGCTTGATGGGTCTCCACAGTTTCGCAAACTCCCGGATGTCGTAGACCTGGCGGATGTTGCGGTCGATGCTGCCGGTCTGCTTGAGCCGCACATCGGAGGCAGCCTTGACGACGTCGGCCAGCAGAGCGTCGGGCTCAACCTCCCCATCCTTGGCGTCGGCGATGTCGGGGCCGGCATAAAAGCCGGCGGCCCAGAACGCGAGCGAGAAGACGATCTCGTCCCTGCTGTCGTAGTCGACGGCATAGCCCAGGCGGAGCAGGGCGTGATAGGCGACGGACGAGGTGCCCTTCATGAGGACCGGGACGGCCTCCTTGAGGACCGCCTCGTTGGAGGCCTGCTGCGTCCAGTCGTCGAAGAACCCGATGTACGCGGGGAAGGCGCCTCGTCCAAGCTGGTTCCGCCAGGTTTCCCTGGTGATCGTTCCCTTCTTGGCGCCGTCCTGCGGGGCGGAACCGGCGGAGAGATCGAACGTGCCGGTGTACCGCTGCATCTGCGCCGGTGTGGCGCCCATCCGGTACAGCGCGATGAGCGTCATGGGGACATGGTTGTTCCGTGCCGGATAGGAGAACTTCTCGTGCTCACGGTTCTTCTTCAGGAGCGCATCGAGGGTCTCCCTGGCATTCAGGGCGCGCTGCTCCTGGCCGTCCGCCGCGCAACTCGAGAGTGCGAAGCTCGCGCCGGCCAGACCGGCCCTCTTCAGGAATTCGCGCCGTTCGAGCATGATGAAACAACGTACGCCCCCGTCAGGATATTCACGGGCGTCAGGAGCCACGTTTCTTTTTCGCGTCCGCGAGGCGCTGTTTCGCGAGCTCGATGTTGCGCCAGCCCGTCGGCGCGATCTCGAGCGCCTTCTCCAGGTCGGCGATGGCCGCGTCGTAGTCTCGCTTGACCCAGAGCGTCGAGCCGCGGTGGTACCAGCCGTCCGGCAGCTCGGGATGGGACCGAATGACGGCGTCGCAGTCGGCGATCGCACCCTCGAGATCGCCACGCATGCGTCGGACGATGCTTCGATTGACGCGCGGTTCGACCATCGTCGAATCGAGCTTTACCGCTTCGTCGTAGTCCGCGAGCGCGAGGCTCCACTCCACGTCGGCCTCGGCGGCGCTCTTCTCCCGCTGGAGCTTGTCGGCCAGGCGATGGTGCAGCGTGCCGCGATTGTAAAAGGCGAACGCGGAGCCCGGCTTGAGACGAATCGCCGTCGCGTAGTCGCGCAGCGCGTCGTCCGTCCGGCCGCACAACGAATGAAGGCCGCCGCGGTTGACGTAGGCCTCCGCCCGGTCGGGCTCAAGCCGGATGCCCTCGTTGAAGGCGCGCAGGGCGCCGTCCATGTCGCCGAGCACCTCAAGCGTGGCGGCGCGGTTGAGGATCGCGATGACGTAGTTGGGCTGGAGTCGGAGGGCCTCGTCGATGTCGGCGAGCGACGCCTTCGCGTTGCCGTGCTTCCGGCGCAGGATCGAGCGGTTGACGAGTGCGTTGACGAAGCGCGGACTGACCGCGAGGAGCGCGTCGTAGTCGGCCAGCGCCCCCGTCTCGTTGCCGGCGGCCTGCCGCGCCAGCGCGCGGGTGAAGAGCGCCTGCGGGAACTTGGGGCGGATCGCGATGGCGGTGTCGAGGTGCTCAAGAGAGCGCGCTTCGTCGTAGAGTCCGGCCAGCCAGTGAAGCTCCTCGACGCCCTCGCGCCCCTTGAAGCGCGCGATTCCGTCGTTGATCAGCTTCTCCATGGCATCACCCTGGCGGCGGATGTACGCCAGCAGCCCGAGCGCGACCTGCCGCTGCAGCGCCTCGTCGAAGCCGCTGCCGGCGGAGGTGGCTGCGTCGAGTTCGCTCGCGGCCTCTTCGGCGAGCCGCTCCGCCGTCGGGCGCTGGCGCGAGATTTCCTCGGGCGACGGCCCGATCGTCGCGAGGTACGACCGCATCGCGAGAAGCCGGCCGAGCTGGTAGTGCGCAGGCGCCAGCGTCTTGTCGAGCGCGAGAGCGCGCCGCCAGCACGCCTCGGCTTCATCGGTGCTGCCCTTGATCTCCCACGCGCGGCCGAGCTGGTAGTGGGCGAGTGCGAAGTTCGGCGCCTTGGCGACGGCCTGCTCCAGGAGCCGCTGCCCCTCGTCCACGTGGCGCACGAGTTCCGCGTAGTCGGCGTCCTTGGAGTAGAGCACCGAGCGCGCGCGATCCAGGGCCGGCCGGCCCGCTTCGATGAGTTTGTTCGCCTCCTCGTGCGCGAGCATCTTCGATTGCGACGCCTTGAGCGCGTCGGCGTGCCGCTTGAGCTCCGCGTCCAGGCGATCGAAGCCCCGCCGCGCCTCGTCGCGGACGGGATCGAGGTCGAGCGCCGCGCGGAAGGCGTCGCGCGCCCTGAGCGTCTCGCCGGCCGACTCGAGCGCCGCCGCGTCGGAGAGCAGGGAGCGCAGGCGCGAGGAGCGCGAGAGCGTCGATGCGATCCAGATCGCCGCGCCGACGACCGAGATCAGGGCGATCGCGCCGAGCGGCGCCGCGTGGCGTCGCGCGCGCTTCTGGAGCCGGTAGACGAGCGTTGGCGGCCGCGCGCGGATCGGCTCGCCGCGGCGTGCGCGCGATAGATCGTCGGCGAAGTCGAGAGCCGTCGCGAAGCGCCGCAGCCGGTCTTTCTCCATCGCCTTAATGCAGATGATCTCGAAGTCGCTCTCCATCGGCGCGAGGCTGCTCGGCCGCGACGGATCCTGGGTCAAGATCTGCTGGTAGAGGACGGCGGCGGACGTGCCGTCGAACGGCGTCCGGCCCGTGAGCGCCTCGTAGAGAATGACACCGAGCGCGTAGACGTCGGTGCGGCCGTCGATTTCGCGCTGGCGGCCCTCCACCTGTTCCGGCGCCATGTAGTGGGGCGTGCCCATGACGGCGTCCGTTCGCGTCAGCCGTTCACCGACGGAATCGGCGTGAGCGAGGCCGAAGTCGGTGAGAAGGACGCGGCCATTCTTGTCCACGAGGATGTTCGCCGGCTTCAAGTCGCGGTGGATCACGCCGTGGGAGTGCGCGTAGGCCGCGGCGCGCGCGATCTCCTCGATCATGCGCAGCGCGTCGGCGCGCGGCACCGCCTTGTCGTGGAGCAGGTCCGCGAGCGTGCGGCCTTCGACGTAGTCCATGGCGATGAAGTGGCACTCCCCCCCGGCGGGGTCGCGGAACATGCCGATCTCATGGATCGTCACGATGTTCGGATGCTGGAGCTTCGCCGCGATGGCGGCCTCCTGGTGAAGGCGCCGCACCACCTTCTCCCCGGGTTCGCCGCTGAGGACCTTCACGGCGACGCGGCGGCCGAGGTCCGGGTCGATCGCCTCATAGACGACCGCCATGCCGCCGCTGCCGATTTCGCGGACGACCTCGTACTTCCCGAGCCGTCTGGCCACGGGGGACGAGTATAGCGGTGCGGCAACCGTGAGATGATCGTTCGGGCCGCTATCTCTTCACGCCCACCCAGCAGCCATCCCCGAGCGGCACGATGATGCCGTGGACTTCTTTCGTCCGCGCCATCACCTCGTTGAATTTCTGGACCGCGGGGGCCTCGTCGTCGGTCGGCTTCTTGTCGAAGAGCTGGCCGAACGCAAAGGCGTTGTCGACCATCACGAGGCCGCCAGGCCGCAGCAGCCGGAGGCTCTCCTTCAGGTAGATGGGATAGCTCTTCTTGTCCGCATCCAGGAACGTCGCGTCGGCGAAGCCGTCAGGGAAGGTCTTCATCACCGAGCGGCCGTCTCCCTGGTGGACGATGATCCGGTCGGCGACGTCGGACTTCGCCGCCCATCGACGGGCGAAGTCGGCGTGTTTCTCGAGATACTCGATGGTGTGGAGCACGCCGCCGGGCGGCAGGGCACGCGCCATCCAGATCGCAGAATAGCCGGCCAGCGTGCCGACCTCGACGACCGTCTTTGCGCGGGCGAGCTTCAGGACGATCTGGAGGAAGCTCCCCTGTGCGGGGCCGATCGAGATCGGCGGGATGCCCTCCTTCTTCGCCGCGGCGCGGAGCGAGGCCAGGAACGTGTCCTCGCCGGTGGTCCGTTTGGCGATGTACTCGAAGTGGCGGGCGGTGACGAGCGTGTCATCAAGGGCCATGGCGCCTCCAGGCAGGGGACGAAGATAACGAAGGGTCACGAAGGGAACGAAGAGGGTCCGAGTATAGCGCGGGGTGCCGGCTGTCCAATGGCGCGGAACCGTGCTAAAATCGCGGTTCTTCACCATTGCAAGGACACATCCAGAGATGGCTACCGCGCGCAAGAGCTTCTACCAGGTCACCCAGGACCGCTACCAGCAGGCTGCCGAGACGATGAAACTCCAGCCCGACGTTCGGGTCATCCTCTCGGAGCCCAAGAACGTCATCCAGGTGAACTTCCCCGTGAAGATGGACGCGGGAGGCACGCGTCTCTTTTCGGGCTACCGCGTCCAGCACAACAACGTCCTCGGCCCCTACAAGGGCGGCATCCGCTACCACCCCGAGGTTTCGCTCGACGAGATCAAGGCGCTCGCGGCGCTGATGACGTGGAAGTGCTCGCTGGCCGGGCTGCCGTACGGCGGCGCGAAGGGCGGGGTTCAGATCGACCCGACGAAGCAGAGCATCGATGAGCTGCAGCGGATCACGCGCCGGTTCACCCACGCGCTCGGCACGAACATCGGCGTCGACTACGACATCCCGGCGCCCGACATGGGCACCAACGCGCAGACGATGAACTGGATCATGGACACGTACATGAACAGCGTGGGCTACGCGACGCGCAACGCGCAGCGCGGCGTGGTGACGGGCAAGTCGATCGCGTCGGGCGGAAGCGAGGGGCGCGAGAAGGCGACCGGGCAGGGCGTCGTTTTTCTCATCGAGGAATGGGCGCGCGACCGCAAGGTCGACCTGTCGAAGGCGACCTACATGCTGCAGGGGTTCGGCAACGTCGGCATGAACACGGCGCTGCTCATGGGCCGGCTCGGCGCGCGGCTGGTCGCCGTCAGCGACCACAAGGCATCGATCTTCAATGGCGACGGGCTTTCGGTGGAAGCTCTCGCGAAGTGGGTCCCGTCACACGGAGGCACCGTGCAGGGCTTCACGCCGGCGAAGGAGATCAGCTCCGCCGAGTTCTGGTCGACGGCCGCCGACCTCTGCGTTCCCGCGGCGCTCGAGAACCAGATCGACGAGACGAACGCGAAGACGATGAACGTGAAGCTCATCGCCGAGGGCGCGAACGGCCCGGTGACGCCGGAGGGCTGCGAGATCCTGCAGTCGCGCGGAGTCGAGATCCTCCCCGACGTGATGACGAATTCGGGCGGCGTCATCGTCTCGTACTTCGAGTGGGTCCAGAACAAGAACAGCGAGCGGTGGGACCTGGACGAGGTCGACGCGAAGCTGAAGAAGCGGATCCTGCGCAGCTATGACATGATGAAGAGCGCCGCCGAGCGGTACAAGACGGACTGGCGAACGGCGTGCTACATCGCGGCGCTGGAGCGGATCCAGGCGGCGTACAACGAGCGGGGAATATGGCCTTAGGGAGTAGCTAGTAGCTAGTGGGTAGTAGGTAGAAGAAGACCGAAGAACCGAAAGACGCAGACGAAGAAGAAGACGACGACGAAGAACGAAAGCGAAGAAACGAAAGACTGAAGCGTGGGCAGACGAATCCTCCTGAGCGAAACGCAGCTGAAGACCGCCCTGGCTACGCTGCCGGGGTGGAAGAAGAAGGGCAAGGCGATCGAGCGGACGATCGAGTTCGAGACGTACGCGGACGGCCTGGATTTCGCGGTGCGGATCGGCAGGCGGGCCGATCGCGACAACCATCATCCCGACCTGGTTGTTGGTTACTGTAGGGTGACCCTTCGGTGGACGACCCACGACGCCGGCGGGCTGACGGCGCTCGACATCGCGGGAGCGCGGATGACCGATGACGAGGAGCGGATCTAGATGTCCCTGAAGCTCGAAGTCCTTGGGGTGATGGGGCGGCCCGGGCCTGAGCGGGCGCTCGTCTTCTCGGGGCGGCTCCGCTGGATCGGTATCGACCGGGCCTTCGTGCTCGGCATCGGCGGCCGGCTGAAGCTGAATGAACGGGTCCTGACGGAGCGCGTCGCCGTCAACGCCATCGACTGGGAGGATCGGAACTTCTCGCTCATCGTCCGCGACCGCGAATGCCTGGCCACGCTGGTCGCCCCGCTTTCGGCCGAGGCGCTGCACTTCGTCGAGGAGGAGCGCGGGCGCGGCGACGTCTTCCTGCGCCTCGAACTTGCCTACCGCTGGCAGGAGGTCATCGCGCGCAAGCGGCAGCTGCCCGGCATCCTGCTTGGCGGCCGCGTCGTATGGGAGACGAGCACAATCGACGTTCCGCTCTCGCGCGAGGCGTGGATGGAGCGGCTTCAGGAGATGGGGTGGAGCGAGGCGGAGACGTTCGAGGTCGCCGTTCTTCCGCTGCTGACCGACCGGAACCTGGCGGAGTCGCTGCGGATGCTGAACGAGGCGCAGGCGTCGTTCCGCATCGGCGAGTACAAGGAAGTCATCACGTCGTGCCGCGCGGCGTTCGAGAGCGCGGCGCGGGCGTTTTCGCAGGGTGACGCGCGGCGCGGCTTCGAGCTCCTGCGCGCGAAGGCGTTCGGCGAGCATGAGGCCAAGCAGCGCGCCTTCGATCGCGTGCTCGAGGCGATGGCGGGATACGCCCACACGCTCGGCCAGCGCGGCCTGCGCGTGTCGCGCGGCGAGGCGGAACTCGTGCTGACGAGCACGCTGGGCGTTTTCTCGCTGCTCAGTCGTCGGTTGGCGAAGCGCGATTCGGGTTAAACCTCGCCGCTTCCCGCGCGTCACACCAGCATGAAGTATGCGCTGCTGTTGATGCTGGTCGCCGCCCAGGAGAGGACCGTCGTCGTCGACGAAGTCCCCGCCGAATATCTTGGCGCCCTCAGCCGGGCATTGCGGGATGAAGACTGGCCGCGGGTGGTGCAGCTCTACGCGCGGGGCGTCGCGCGGCATGGCGACAAGCTGGTGCAGGACGGGCGGCGGTGGATTCCTCTGAGGGAGCATCTCGAGAGCCTTGCCGCGAAGCTCCCGGCAGCGTTCGTCGAGGAGTACCGCCGCGTCAACAGCGGTCTCGAGCGCGAGATCCGCGCGGCGCGGGACAAGCAGGATGTCGCGGCGATGGAAGCACTCTCCGACCGCGCCGCGTTCATGAGCGACGCGCTGCTCGACGAGATCGGCAACCGCCATTTCGAGCAGGGACGCGCCGGCGCTGCGTTCCGTGCGTGGTGGCGGCTGCTGCGAATGCACCCGAGCGCCGTAACGGCGGCGAAGCTCGCGCGGGCGGCCGTCGTGATGCGAGACGACGTCGCGCTCGCAAGCGTACTGAAGGCCGCGGCGACAATCGCGGGCACCATCGTCGTGGATGGAGACTCCGTCGCGCTGGAGACGTATCTTGCGGGGCTGACGTGCGGGCTGACGCCGCTTCCGGCGCGGACGATGCCGTCGCCCGACCGCCCGACAGTCGCGATTGTAGCGCGCAACGAGATCGTCCGCGGGACCCTCCCGCTCTTTGGCGTGATCGACGGCGACTATCCGTTCGACCCGACGGTCGGCCGCGTCGGCGATCGCACCGTCGTCGTCCTTGCGAACGGACGCCGGATCACGGTCGTCGATGCCGCCAACCGCAAGATCCTGTGGCAGCATCCGGAGGGCGATGTGCCGCTGCGGAAGTTCCCCCCGCGGCACACGAAGTGGCCGGCGACGCTGTCGCTCATCGAGCCAACGGTGGCCGACGGGCGCGTCTATGCGGCGGCCTACTCGGCGTCACAGCCGAATCCACCGCGCGGGACCTACGAAGGGTGCCAGGAACTCGTCTGCCTCGATGCACAGACCGGCCGCCTCTACTGGTCGGCGAGCGCGCCATTCGATGCTCCGGAGTGGGCATTCACGGGTGCGCCGCTGGTCGTGGACGATCTCGTGATCGTGAGCGTGACGACGTCGCCGCTGCGCGACGTCGAGTGCCACCTGGCGGCGTTCGAGCGCGCCACGGGACGGCTCCGATGGTCGCGGTTTGTCGCCTCGGCGAACGTGAAGGCCGACACGATTTGTCCGCGGCCGGCGGCGACGGCGGACGACGGCGTCATCTACGTCACGACCAATGTCGGCGCCGTGGCGGCGGTCGAGGCATCGACGGGGCGGATGCTCTGGCTCGCGCCGTACGTGCGCGGTCCGCTGGTGCGGTGGGAGAGCGCGCCGGTCGTCCATCGCGGGATTCTCTACTGCCTCCCGCAGGATTCCGCGGCGCTGGTGAGCGTCGAGCTTCGGAATGGCGCGCCGTGGACGCTGCCGACCGCGGTCGCGTGGCCGACGATGGCGCGGCTGGTCGGCACGATCGGCGACTGGCTCGTGGTGCAGGGGCGCGAGAGCGTCGTCATCAACCTGGTCGCCCGGGAGCGGTTCGTGCTCGGGCGCGTTTACGGGCTGCCGAGATCGGACGGCACGAAATGCGGCCGTGGCACCATCGACGGCGAGACGCTCTACCTGCCGGCGCGCGATGACGGCGTCGCGGCGCTGTCGGTCTACCACGGCATCGATTCGTTCCGCAACGTCTTCCGAGGCCCGTGCCGCGAGGCGGGGAACGTCGCCGTCGCGGGCGAGTGCGTCATCATGACGGCGAAGGATGCGATCTTCACCACGAGCGCCGGCGAGCTGCGGCGCGAGTTCAATCCGCGGCTCGTGCAGAGTCCGCCCGATCCGGCGGCGTGGCTGGCGTACGCGGAGCTGTCGGACGACGCCGGGGCATTTGCGATTTTTGCCGACGCGGCGAGGGGTGATCCGCGGTTTGAAGAGAAGATGAAGCAGCTTGAGGCGGCGGGCAAGATCCGTCGTTGAACGATGATGATGAAGGCACTCCTGCTGGTCCTGCTGGCGCAGGACGTCGATCTCGATGAAGCGCCGCTTCAGCTCCTTGAGCGATTCGAGAAGGGGATCGACGAGAAGAACTGGGCGCAGGTTCGCGAGGCGCTCATCCTGGCGGGAACGCGGCATCGCGGCCGGCTGGTGCGAAGCGAACCGAAGTCCGACACGTGGATCGATGTCTGCCTGGGCCTCGAGCGCCGGTGCGGTCCGCTGCCGGACGAGTTTTTCACGCACTGCTACTGGCAGGAGCGGTCGGACAGCGACACGGCGTTCATCAAGGCCGAGAAGGAGGGGGATCTCGACGCGCTGGACTGGGTCGTGCGCCATTACCCGTTTTCGCGCGCGGCCGAGTCGGCGCTCAACGAGATCGGGAACCTCCGGCTGAAGCGGGGCGATGGGCGGCTCGCCGTCGAGGCATGGGAGCGGCTGCTCTTCGGCTATCCGAGAGGCGGGAAGGCGCGCATCTGGGCGGCGGCGAAGCTCGCGAAGTCGGCGCTCGACCTGCGACGGCCGGTGCTCTTCAACCGCATCAAGGCGCTCGTGGAGTCGGAGAAGCTCGACGGCGCGCTCGAGATCGACGGGAAGAAGACGACGCTGAAGGAGTACCTCACGCCGCTGAAGTTCGATCCGGCCGACCGCGAGGTGCTGCCGCCGGAGAAGGTGGCGACGACGATCGTGAGCGCCGCGAACATCCAGTACGAGATTCCGCTCGGGTCGTTTCAGAAGCTGGGGAAGGGCCCGGTCTTCTTCCCGCACTTCCCGGGTGTCGGCGTGATTGACGGCAAGCCGGTGCTGGTCGTGGCCGACGGCGACCGCGTCTTCGCCATCGACCCGTCGGCCGAGAAGGCGACGGAGTTGTGGAGCCTGCCGGAGAATGCCAAGCGGCGCGAGGCTTCGGGGCTCGCGATCGCGTCGTTCGGGGCGATCGTCGATGGGACGCTCGCCTACGTGACGATGCGCGCCGACGACGAGGATGCGTATCGCGGCTCGCGCGAGATCGCCTGCGTCGAAGCGCTGACCGGGAAAGTCCGGTGGAAGACGGACGTGAAGGTGCTGAAGCGGGCGGGGCTCGACGGTCCATGGTTCTTCAGCGGGCCGCCGATTCTCACGGGCGACGGCGTCGTTGGGGGGATTTCAGCGCCGCCGGGCGGCCGCGAGGAGAGCCGGGTCGCGTGCTTCGACAAGTCGACGGGCGAACTACGCTGGCTGCGGTTCATCGTCGGCGCGCCGCGGCTCGAGGACGCCGTTGGGCAGTTCGGCGGGGTGGAGAAGGTGCCGCCGAGGCTGACGATGGTCACGTCGGCGGGCGACATCGTCTACGTGCAGACGAATGTCGGCGCGGTGGGGGCGCTCGATGCGCGGTCCGGGGTGGTTCGGTGGGTGACGACCTACGCGCGAGGCAAGGCGACGGGACGGGCCGCCGGGGCGCCGTTGATTCACGGCGATCGTCTTTACTGCCTTGCGCAGGACCTGATGGAGATCCTGGTCTTCGACCTGGAGACGGGCGCGAGGGTGAAATTCCCGGCGGCGCCGGCGAACAGCGGGCAGCGGGAGATGGTCTGGCGGAACATCACGCAGATGATCGGCTTCATGGAGGAGTGGCTCTTCTTCGCCGGGACGGAGTCGTATGTCGTCAACATGGTCGACCGGATGGTGGAGGGGAGGGTTCGGACGGTGGCGGGGCGCGCGTACTCGCTGCCGCGGGCGAACGCGAGCCGGTGCGGGAAGGGGATGATCAACGGCGAGGCGGTCTACATCCCGACGTGCGAAGACATCACGGGAACGCTCTCGGTCTACTACGGGCTCGGGTCGTTCAAGAACCTCTCGCAGACGAAGTGGCAGGTCGAGGCGGGGTACGGGAACCTGATGATTGCCGGCGGGAGGCTGGTCGTGACGACGGCGGAGAAGATCGTCGTCTATGAGCCGCCAAAGTAGGCAGACGGAAGACGGAAGACGGAAGACGGAAGGAAAGAACGAAGTACAAAGGAACTAGGGCGGAAGACAAGAATGAAGTTCTGAAGTGATCACGCCGGCGGACTTGTCTTTCGCCGTTCGCCTTCGTCCTTTGTTCCTTCCTTCCGTCTTTACTCTTTTTTCTTCCGTCTTTTCCGCTACCTTTCCTCCGTGGATTCCGCGCTCGCGGTGCATCGCCTCCAGTTCGCGTTCACCATCAGCTACCACTACCTTTTCCCGCAGCTCACGATGGGGCTCGCGCTGCTCATCGTGATCATGAAGGCGCTCGCGCTGAAGACGAAGAACGAGCGGTGGAACGAGTCGGCGCGGCTGTGGGGAAAGGTTTTCGCGGTCAACTTCGCGATGGGCGTGGTGACCGGCATCCCGATGGAGTTCCAGTTCGGCACGAACTGGGCGCCGTTCGCGAAGGCGGCCGGCGGCGTGATCGGCCAGACGCTGGCGATGGAGGGGATCTTCTCGTTCTTCCTGGAGTCGGCGTTTCTCGGTCTCTTCCTGTACGGCGAGCAGCGGCTCGGGCCGCGCGGGCACCTGGCGGTCGCGGTGCTGCTCTGCACGGGCACGTGGCTGTCGGGCTACTTCATCTGCGCGACGAATTCGTGGATGCAGCATCCGGTCGGCCACCGCGTGATGCCCGACGGCACGATCCAGCTCGAGAGCTTCTGGGCGCTGCTCCTGAACCCGTGGCTTGTCTGGCAGTACGCGCACACGATGGCGGCGTCGGTCGTGACGGCGTCGTTCGCGGTCGCGTCGGTCGGCTCGTTCTACCTGCTCTCGAAGCGGAACGAGGAGCACGCGAAGGAGATGGTGAAGCTCGGCGTGATTGCGGGGCTGATCTCGTCGGTCGCCGTCGCCTTCCCGACGGGGGACGGGCAGGCGCAGCTGGTCGCGAAGCACCAGCCGGTGACGCTGGCGGCGATGGAGGGGCTCTTCCGCACGCAGGAGGGGGCGCCGATCGTGCTGATCGGGCAGCCCGACGTCGAGCGGATGCGCCTGGACAATCCGCTGTATCTGCCGAAGGCGCTGTCGTTCGTCACGCACCAGCGGTGGAACGCGGAGGTGAAAGGCCTGGACGCCTATCCAAGGGAGCGGTGGCCGCAGAACATTCCGATGCTCTACTACGCGTACCACGCGATGCTCGGCCTGGGGACGCTCTTCATCCTGCTGGCGGCGGTGAGCGGGGCGCTCCTGTGGCGCGGGCGGCTCTTCAAGGCGCGGCCGATGCTGTGGATCCTGATGTTGATGCTGCCGTTCCCGTACATCGCGAACACGGCGGGGTGGGTGACGGCGGAGCTCGGCCGGCAGCCGTGGCTGATCTACGGGCTGGTGCGGACGGCGGACGGGTACTCGGTCAACGTCTCGGCGGGGAACACGCTCTTCACGCTGATCGGCTTCATGGGGATGTACGCGGCGATTTCGGTGCTCTTCCTGTTCCTGATGACGCGCATCATCGATCGCGGTCCCTCCTTCGCGCATTCGGGTGGCGCTACGGAGGGCGGGCCCTCCCTGGGAGCCCACTGATGGAGATGGCCCGCCTTCGCCGTGAGAGGACAAGCCGAGCTTGCGAGAAGGCCTCGGCGAGGCAAGTCGCCTTGCTGCGCATCGCGGGAGGCCCGCGATGCTAGAGGCGACTTGGTTCGCCATCATCGCCTTCATGCTGGCGATGTACGTCGTGCTCGACGGATTCGATCTCGGCGCCGGGGCGCTGCATCTCTTCGTCGCGCGCGACGAGGGCGAGCGCCGCGCGGTGCTGAAGGCGATCGGGCCGGTGTGGGACGGGAACGAAGTGTGGCTCCTCGCCACGGGCGGTGCGCTCTATTGCGCGTTTCCGGCGCTCTACGCGGCGAGCTTCAGCGGCTTCTACCTGCCGTTGATGATCGTCTTGTGGCTCCTGATGGGGCGCGGACTCGGGATCGAGCTGCGGCACCATGTCGACAGTCCGCTGTGGCGGCAGTTCTGGGACGTGGCGTTCGCGATCTCGAGCGGGCTCCTCGCGCTCTTCTTCGGCGCGGCGCTCGGCAACTCGGTGCGAGGCGTGCCGCTCGGCGCCGACGGGACCTTCTTCGAGCCGATGTGGGGGGATTTCGAGCCGCGAGGCCGCACCGGCGTACTCGACTGGTACACCGTGCTGGTCGGTGTCAACGCGCTGGCCGCCCTGGCGATGCACGGCGGGCTGTGGCTTGCCCACAAGACGGAAGGTGCGGTCGGTGAGCGCGCCCTGACGTGGGCGAAAAAGTTGTGGTGGGGCGTCGTTGTGCTGACGGGGCTGACGACGATCGCGACCTGGGGCGTGCAGCCGCACGTGGCGCACCGGATGAAGTCGGCGCCTGCCGGCTACCTCTTCGTGGCGCTCACCATTGCGGGGCTGCTCGGAATCCGGCTGATGAAGACGCCGGGGCGGAGGTTCCTCGCGTCGTGCGGGTACCTTGCCGGGATGATCGCGAGCTGCGCGTTTGCGCTTTATCCGTACGTGCTGCCATCGAGCATCGCACCGAATCTCGGGCTGACGGTGCACAACGCGGCGGCGGGGGAGTACGGTTTGAAGGTGGCGCTGGCGTGGTGGATTCCGGGGATGGTGCTCGTGGGTGCGTATTTCGTGTTCGTCTACAGGCACTTCAAAGGCAAAGTTGGGGAGGGGGATTACGGATAGCTCGTTGTGCATACCGCTCGCTTCGCGAGCGTCACGCACGAGATATAAGATAGCCAGAACGAACGGATAGCCGGACCCGACGACTGCTACGTCGTCAGATCCGCGATGACCGGCACGAGCCCTTCGACCACGGCCGCGAACTTCTCGTAGTTGATCTTCTCCGGGGTATCGGTCGGTTCGTGGTAGTGCGGGTAGCGGAACGGCGCGGTGTCGGTGACCATGATCCCGGGATAGCCGTGCTCCCAGAACGACCACTGGTCGGACCACGCGACGCCGGGGATGCCCGCGGGGAGCGCGCCCTTCTCGGCGGGGATCGTCGAGTTCGCGCGGAAGGTCTTCACGACCTGCTTCATCAGCTTGCGCGACGCCCAGTTCGCGACGAAGGCGATGAAGTTGCCGCGCGAGGGATAGATCCAGCCGAGGCCGAGCGGGTAGGTCTGGCTTCCCTTTTCGTCGCTGAAATAGCCCATCGTCTCGAGGCTGAGCATCGCGACGATCTTCTCCTTCCGCGCGGCGCAGCGGTGAGCGTAGACCGTGCTGCCCATCAGGGGCGTCATGAAGTGGGGCGGCTCTTCGTTCGTGAACTCGACGAAGCGGAGCGTGCGGGCCGGCGTCCTGCCCGCGAAGCGCCGCGCGAGCGCAAGGGTTGCCGCCGCGCCGGAGCCGTTGTCGTTCGCGCCGGGGCAGCCGACGACGGAGTCGTAGTGGCCGCCGATGACGACGATCTCGTCGGGCTTCGCCGCGCCGCGGATTTCGAGCTCGAGGTTGCGGCACGGATGGCCGCCGGCCTCGTAGGTCTGCACGTTGGTCGGCTTCAGCTGCTGCGTGAGCCAGTCGGCCGCCGCGTCGAGCTTCCTGGGTTTGCGGCTGGTGTTGCGTTCGCCGATCGTCTCGGCGAGGTGGACGACGATGGCGCGGAGTTCGTCGGCGAGCACAACTTCATCTTAGGCGAGAGTGGCCTTCGGCACGTAGGAGAAGGCGTACCGCAACGGAACCACGAGCCGAACAGGGGAACACGGCGAGGCAAGCCGCAAGCGGAGTGCGCACAGTAAGAGCCGTCGGCCGGAAGGAGCCGCGGAAGAAACGCGGAAGAAGCGCAGGATCCCGAAGCCTCGGCGGAACCACGAGCGGAAGAGAAGTGGCGGTCGTCTTTCGCTCGAGGCTGAACCCCAGCGGCGCACGTTACGTCCAAGGATGACGCAAGGAGGAAGCGATGAAGCTCTGGATTGTTGCGCTGGTCGCGCTCGTTCCGATGCAGCAAGCGGACGAGGCGCTGAAGAAGGAGACGGTCTACAACTCGCTGATGCGGTTTGCGATGCCGCGGCTTCCGTATGGCGCGCACTGCGACGTCATCGAGCGGGAGGGCAAGGTCACCTGCTTCCTGTCGCTGCCGATGGACCTCGACTCCGCCAGGTGCGCTTCGCTGAAGGCGGTGATCGACAAGGGAGCCAAGGACGGCAAGATCGATGCGGCGGCCGCGGGGAAGGCGCTCTGGCCGCCGATCATCGAGTCCGAAATCGCGGGCGAGTATGCGCGGCTGCAGAAAGCGATTGGCGTGAAGGGCGGCGAGCTTGCGTTCGGCGGGTGCATCGAGTTCCAGTGGAACAAGACTGACTACTGCCTGCTGTCGAAGGGAAGCACGAAGGAGTGGGCGTTCGTGTCGCACTAGAGTGCGGAGTTCGGCGCCGACTCCCAATTCGTCGTACGCCCCGCCCTTGCGCGTCGTCGTACCCACCATGGACATCCCAACCCGCGCGGCAGAACTCTCGACGCGCGACCGGTCCGAGGGCTGGGCGCTCATCCTCCTCGGCGTGCCGTTCGCCATCGCTTCGTACACCGTCATGTCGCTCCTGCTCTTCGCCCTGCTCTGGTTCGTGGGCGTCCCCGCCGCCGTCGCGCTGGGGATCGGCGCGGCGCTGACACTCGTCGCGATGGTCATCGACACGCTCCAGCATCCCGAAGAACAGTGGAAGGTCGCCCGCTACCGCCTCTCCGACGGATCGACCTCGGGGCCGTCGATGAACACCGTCTGGCTCGCGGCTCTTGGACTGGGGCCTGCCGCCTTCTCCGGCATGCCGCTGACCGCCAACGTCTCCGACCCGGAGAATCTCGCGGAGCACGGCGGCATGATGACGTCGGGCTGCGCCACGGTTGTCCTCGGCGGTCCGCGCCAGGTCCGCCGCGGCCTGTCGCGATTGGCGCTTGCCCGGCTGCGCACCGATTCGCGCGTTCTCGGCGAGGCCGGGGCGCTGCTCACGTGGGTTCGCGCGACCGGTCCCGTCGAGCAGGGTCTGCTCGCGGCCGAAGCGGCCCGTCAGCGCTGGCTCGGCGGCCTCGCTCTCGTAATGGAACTCGGCGCGCTGCGCTGGGCACTCGAGGACGGCGTCAAGCGGGCGGTTGTGCGGGAGGAGTAGCGAGGAGGCTATAATTCGCCGGTGAAACTGGCCGTGACGCTCCTCGCGCTCGCGTCGATCGCGTCCGCCGACAGGAGCGCGACGCCCTCCGCGCCTCCGCTCGTCGTTCTCGCCTACGTCACGAAGGACGGGAAGCAGGCCCTGGAGGTCTACGGCATCTCGACCGCCGGCCGCTTGATGTATCGCAAGTCGCTTGGCTCCACGTCGATCTTCAACGCCGCCGCCGATGATCGATGCGTCGTCATCACCGACGCGAAGCTCGCGGCGACCCTCTGCCTTGATCGTCTCACCGGCAAGGAGCTGTGGCGCCAGAAGCGCGAGGGCACGGTGTCGGACTGGGTCAGCGTCACGATCGCGGGACGGTGCGTGTTCGTTTCGGGCCAGGGCCAGAAATCGAGGGCGTTCTCCCTGCAATCGGGCGCCCTGCAGAAGGAGTACGACCTCGGAGGCTGGGCCGATGTCAGCGAAGATCGCCGCACGGTGCTCGTCCAGGACTACAAGTCGCGCCAGGCCGTGGCGATTGACGCCGTTTCCCTCAAGACCCTATGGACGCGCGAGCTCGGCAAGGAGGATTCCATGGCCTTCTGCGGCCCGCACCTTTTCGTCGACCACGGCGGGCTTGCGCTCGTCGATCCGCGGACGTTCAAGCAGGTGCAGCCGGTCCGGTTGAGCGTGCCGGTGAACTCGTGGGCGGGCGCCAGTCGGGCCGGTGAGGCGCTCATCGTGAATATCGACGGCGCGTTGTCGCGTATCGATGGCTCCGGGGCGGCCGCCTGGACGCGCACGTTCGACAGCAGCAACACCTACCTCGCGGGCTCGAGCGCGACTCGCGTGATGCTCGTCCAGCATGACCAGCAGGTGCGCGTCCGCGCCCTTGACGTGAAGGATGGGCGAGAGGTGTGGACCTCGATCATCGAGCCCGATCGCTCGTCGATGCAGACCGACCAGTGCGCGATGGTGTCGGAGATCACGTTTTCCATGGCAGGTGAGACGGCGTGGCTCATGCACGCCGACCGGCGCGAAATCACGATCCACGACCTCTCCACGGGGGAAGTCCGGTCGACCGTCAAGCAGGCAAGTCACGTGAGGCAGCTCCTCCACGATCGCGGGCGCGTCTATGCGCTGACCGAGAACGCGCTCGTCGGGTATGTCGCCGGCACCGGCGCGCTCCGGTGGTCCGTCCCCCTGGATGGGCCGATCGTTGCCGGAACGCTCATCGTCAAGTGACGCGCCGGAATTCTTGCCACGTCGGGGAGCCTGGAGACGTCCAAAACTGAGCCCCCATGAACCTCACCACCGGCGACCGGGTCTGCGGGTACGTGCTCGTTGAGAGAATCGCCTCCGGGCGGCACGAGGTCTGGGCGGCCGCCCCGGTCGTTCGCGACGGAACCTGCGTCGCCATCAAGATTCGCAGCACGGAAGGTGCGGTGGCGGGACCCGATCTCGATCACGCGAACATCATCCGCACCATCGCCCACGATCCGCCCAACACCGTCATGGAGTTCGTGGAGGGACGCAGCCTCCGGCAGTTCATGGGCGACCAGGGCCTCATCGCTCCGCCCTACGCCATCGACATCGCCGTCCAGGTGCTCGAAGCGCTCGCGTACATCCACTCGCGCAAGCTCTTCCACAAGGCGATCAATCCCGACCACATCCTGGTCGAGAGGAAGCGCGTCCTCGTGGCGCCGCATCTCAAGGCCAACTTTCACTACGTCAAGATCACGGCCCCGGGCGACGGGGGTGAGACGGCGGTCCGCTACCTCGCTCCCGAGCAGGCGCAGGCACGCTCCATCGATGCGCGCGCCGACCTCTTTTCCGTCGGCGTCGTCCTCTACGAGATGCTCACGGGTGGGCCTCCGGCCGGCATGGAATACCCGAGCGAGCTCAATCCGGTCGTCACGAAGGAGCTCGACGCCATCTGCAAGAAGGCGCTCGCGACCGACCCGGGCCGCCGTTACTCGTCTGCGGCCGAGATGATCGAGGCGCTTAAGCAGGCGAAGGCGTCGTTCGTCAGCGCCGCGCCGCGCGTCGTCGCGCCCGAGCCTCCCAAGCCGACCGACCCCCCGCCTGTCCCGCCCTCCGCGATCGAACCCAAGGTGGTGAGAGCGCCCCACGCGGCCGTCAAGCTGGCCCTGGGCTGCCTGAGCGTAGCGCCCTGGTGGCTCGTTTCGACCGGCATTCACATCGTGCTCCTCCTGGCGGCGATGCTCATCTACGTCGAGAGGGAGATGAGGGTCGACGACCGCGAGTTCGCCGTTTCGATGGCGACCTCAGCCGGCTTGAACGACATCGACCGTCCGCGCGACATCTTCGAGCGAAAGGGCATTCCGACCGACGATGCCATGACCAGCGACGACGTGGCGATCTTCTTTCCTGACGCGAGGGCCTCGAACCGCAACGAATCGGCGGATGACGAGGACTATCGCCAGATGAAGGGCGACTCGAAAGACTACCTCTCGCATCGGAATGGGGAGGGCGGCGGCTTTCGCGGCGGGCAGAACAGCAAGGACCGCGGCGCCTACGACACGATGGGGGTGGGCGGCGGCGGCGGCGGCAGCGGGCGATACGGCGGGCGCTTCGGCGGCCGCGAGAACCTGGTCACTCGCGGCGGCGGCACCCGCGCCACCGAGGGCGCGGTGCTGGCGGCGCTCCTGTGGCTGGCGCGGCACCAGATGGCGGACGGCAGCTGGGGCACCTACCAGTGCGCCTGTGCCGCGGATCGGGGCGGCCAGTTCGCCGACTACAACGTCGGCCTCACGGGCCTCTCGCTGCTTGCCTTCCTCGGCGCCGGCTATTCGCACCTCTCGAAAGACGAAGTTCGGGATCCGGTCGACTCGAAGCGCACGTTCAAGTTCGGCGAGGTCTGCAGGAACGCGGAAAAGTGGCTGATGGCGCAGCAGAGCGTCGACGGGCTGGTCGGCCGCGGCGACATGTACAGTCACGCGATCGCGGCGCTGGCGCTTTCTGAAACGTACGGCATGACCAACGCGGAGCTCATCAAGGCGCCGGCGCAGAAGGCGATGGACTACCTGGTGGCGGCGCAGACCCGCGGAAGCGGCTGGCGCTACACCGCCAATTGCGGCTCCAGCGACAGCTCGGTGACGGGATGGTGCTGCATGGCGCTCAAGTCCGCGGAGCTGTCGGAGCTGACGTTCCCGGCCAAGAGCTATCGCGACGCGCTCGCGTGGTACGACCAGGTCACCGATCGCAGCGGCTGCACGGGCTACGTCTCGAGAGCCAGCCGGCAAGGGGGTCATCCGACGATGACGGCCGTTGCCGTCATGTGCCGCCTCTTCCTGAAGAAACTCAAGGACGACCCGTCGACCGGCGGAGCGGGCCTCGTTGCGGCGGACCCCCCGAAGTGGGGGATGGGCGTCACGGACTTCTACTACTGGTACAACGGCTCGCTGGCGCTCTTCCAGTTCGACGGCCCGGACGGGGCGCTCTGGCAGAAGTGGAACGAGCCGATGAAGAACGCGCTCCTTCCGAACCAGAAGGGCCACCGGGAAGGCTGCGGGAGCGGCTCGTGGAGTGCGAAAGAGGACCGGTACGCCGTGGGCGGGCGGATCTACACGACGGCGCTCGGCGCGCTGACGCTCGAGGTCTACTACCGCTACCAGAGCGTGTTTGGAGCGAGGAAGTAGCTACTCTTTGGCTTTCCTCGTCCTCATCCGCTCCAGCTGCCGGAGCCCGCGGAAGAGCAGCCCCATCGTGTCGAGCTCAACGGTCTTCTTCGGCGACGGGCGGCCGGGCGTGAAGGTGAAGTCGCCCTTCGTCCACGCAAGCACCATGAAGAAGGCCTGCTCGCCGTGCAGGTCCTCGATCCGCGCGTCCTGCACCTCGCCGTCGATGAAGTCGATCTCGATCTGCTTTCCCTCGTGCGAGACGGCGAGCGTCCCCGAGCCGCGGTTCACGTTGAGCGACTGGATGATCTCCGCGGCCGGCATCGCTTCGACCCTTCCGACGAGGCCGCCCGCCTGCTCGGCCATCCACGCCGAGGTGCGCGCCAGGCGGCTCGCGAGAATCCGCGCGATCGATGCCCCGAGCGCCGGCACGCGGCCGAGCAGCGGTCCGAACTGTTCGCGCGGGATCGCCAGCAGGCGCCCCTTGTCGCGCGAGACGATCGCCGACGGCGACGGCTGTCCCGTGATCATGGCCTCCTCGCCGAAGCAGTCGCCCGGCGTGAGCGTCGCGACTTTGCGTTCCTCGCCGCGGTCGGAGTGCATCGCGTCGTACCGTCCGTCGGCGACGATGTAGAACGCCGGGTTCGCGGCGCCCTGCGCGATGACGACGTCCTTCGCCGCCGTCCGCACCTCGCGCATCAGCATGACGATCAGCAGGAGCTGGTCGGGGCGGATGCCGCGGAAGAGCTGGAGCTTGCCGAGCTGCTCGGCCGCCGCCTGCGGCGACGTGAGGCTCGGGATCTCCGGCACCTCTTCCTTGGGCGCGGTGCGCCGGGTCCCGGGCGCCGGCGGGCGCGTGCCGCTGCCGGTGCTCCCCTTCTTGGTTTCGTCGAGCCGGCGGTTTCCCTCGAGCAGCAGGCTGACCGCGTCGGTCTTGATGAATCGCTCCCGGGTGTCGATCGCGCCCGGCTCGAAACGGAAGCTGCCCGATCCCCACGCCAGGAACGCGAAGACCGCGTCCTCGTGCTCAAGGGTGTCGGTGCGCGCGCGGAACGGCTGGCCCTCGTGGAGGTGCGCGGTGAAGGTCGCGTCGCCCGAGCGGGCCGTCAGCACGCCCGACTGGTGGTTCGCGTGAATCGACTGGATGATCGCCGACGGCGGCAGGAGCTCAAGGCGGCCGAGGAGCCCCTTCTTCTGCTCCGAGAACTTGACGCGGCTGGCAACGATGAGCCGCTGCGCGATGAAGCGCGCCAGCGTGGTGCCGAGCCACGGCAGATCGGCGCTCAGCTTCGGGAAGTCGTCGCGCACGACCGCCAGCACCGTCACGTCGCCCACGGCGCGGAACATCGTCGTCGCGGGCTCCTCGGTCAGGAACGACATCTCGCCGAACGGCTCGCCGTGCTCATACGACTCGATGACGCGTTCGCCGCCCGCCTCGTCGACCTCGATCTCGTCGACGTGGCCCGACTCCACGATGTAGAGCGCGTCGCCGATGGCGCCGAGTTTCGTGACCGGCCGGCGGTCCGCGACGCGGCGCCAGCGCAGGTAGGGAAGGATCTTGATGCGGTCGGGCGACGGCGCATCGAAGAAGAGCGGCGAAAGGCCGATGGTCTTGAGGCTCGCCTCGACGTTGAACGGCTCGAGGGACTGGAACTCGTCGTCCTGGGCGGGAGGGACGAGCGCCGGGTCGAGCCCCTCGAAGCGCTCCGCCTCGGCGCGGCGGTCGGGCGGCAGCTCGCGCGCGGTGCCCGTGTCGACGTTCGGCAGCATCGACGACTTGCTCTTCCTCAGGTCGTTCGTGTCGACGTCGGCGCGTCCCTGCGCTGCGGCGCTCTCGCGGGCGCGCTCGATGCGCCGGATGCCGCGGAAGAGCAGCCCGATCGTGTCGCTCTTGACGGTGCGCTCGCCCTGCGGCCGGCCCGGCTGGAACTTGAAGCCGCCCTTCGTCCAGGCAAGGAACTTGAAGAAGGCCTCGTCGCCGCGAAGGTCGGCGGCGCGCGCGTCGATGATCTGGCCGTCGAGGAAGTCCATCTCGATGGTCCGGTTCTCCGCCTGCGCGTGGAGCGTGCCCGACTGCGAGTTGACGTGGAGCGCCTGGATCAGCTCCGTCGTCGGCATCGATTCGATGCGGCCGACGATGCCCTGCTTGGCCTGCTCGCTGACCCAGCGCGAGGCGCGCGCCAGGCGCGACGCGAGGATGCGGGCGAGGTTCGCGCCGATGGCCGGGACGCGGCCGAGGACCTGTTCGAATTCGTCGCGCGGGATCACGAGCAGCTTGCCGTCGGCCATGACGGTGACGGTCGCGGTGGTCGGCTCGCCCGTGATGAGGGCGATCTCGCCGAAGCAGTCGCCGGGGCCGAACATCGCGAGGCTCGACTCCACGCCGGCGTCGTCGCGGGTGGTCACGTCGAGCACGCCCGAACCGACGATGAAGAGCGCCATTCCGAGCTGGCCCTGGCGCACGATGACGTCGCCCTTCACCGCCCTGCGCTCCTGCATCGCCTCAAAGACCTCGTGGAGCTGGTTGGAGCGCAGGCCGGAGAAGAGCGGGATGCGGAGGAGCGCGTCCACGGCGGTGCGCTCGTCGGAAAGGTCGAAGGCGATGACCTCGCGCCGGGGGTCGATATCGGCCGCGGGCATCTGGGGCACGACGTGCTGCGTGCCGCTGCTGGCTTTCGCCTCGTCGACGCGGCGGGTGCCCTCGAGCAGGAGGCCGACGGTGTCGGTGACGATGGAGCGGGCGACCTTCCCGCGACGGATCGGCTCGAAGCGGAACGAGCCCGACGTCCACGCGAGGAACTCGTAGAAGGCCGCTTCGTTTTTCTGGTCCTCGGTGGCCCCCTCGAGAATCTGGCCCTCCTCGAAGTAGGCGGTGAACGACTGGCGGCCGCTCTGTACGGCGAGCGTGCCCGACTGGTTGTTGACGTTGATCGCCTGGACGAGCGAGGCAGGCGGAATCAGTTCGAGGCGGCCGACGAGGCCGCGCTTGAGCTCCTCGACGACGCGCAGCGACGTGCGCGAGATGCGCTCGGCGATGAGCCGCGCGAGCGTGACGCCGAGCCACGGGACGGCGGCGGTGAGCGCGGGGAAGTCCTCCTTCGTGATCGCAAAGAGGCGCGCGTCCTCGACGGCGCGGACCGTCGCGCTGGCCGGGTTGCCCGTCAGGAGCGACATTTCGCCGAACGCTTCGCCGGAACCGAGCGTGGCGATGACGCGGCGGCCCTCGTCCTGCACGACCTCGAAGCTGCCGTTCTGGACGATGAAGAGCCCGCGGCCGGGCTCGCCCTCGGTCAGGACCGCATGGCCCTTCTTGATGAAGGCGGAGCGCAGGAACGGCATGATGCGGTTGCGCTCCTCGGGCCGCACGCCCGCGAAAAGCGTCGTCTGCGACAGCGCCTCGAGCCCGCGCTTGAGGTCGCCGGGCTCGACGGGCTCGAGCGCCACCGAACTGCCGACTTTCTCGATGTTGTCGGCGATCGCGTCGAGGTCGTGAAGGTCGAGATCGAGGGGCTCGGACTGCGAGTCGACGGCGGGGAGCATCGACGAGGTTTCGGTCGCGTCGTCGTAGCCTTCGCTGTCACCATTGACGGTCCCGAGGTCGAGAGGATCGGAGAGCTCAGGATCGGAGACGATCGGCAGCGCGGACGAGGTCTCGCTGCTGTCGCCTTCGTCGAGATCGATCGGATCGGAGAAGTGCGCCCCGCCTTCGACCTTGGGCCAGGAGGCGGAACTGCCCTTGCGATGTTCGTCGGGCGGCTCGGGCTGGCGCGGTGGCGCGGGTGCGAGCGCATTCGGGGGGATGTGGATCGTCGGCGGCTCGCTCTTCGCGCGATGAAGTTCGGGATCGAGCGTGCGGTCAGGACGGGCGACGTTCGGGTCGATGGGCTGAAGGCGGTCGCTGGTTTCGTCCGGGGAGAGGATGAGTTCGCCGCCCGCTTCGGCGATGTCAGGAAGGTCGCTGATCGGCAGGAAGAAGTCGCTGTCATTCTCCACCGGCGATTCGGCCTTCGGGCGCTCCATGCGCGCGGTTTCGGCGTCGGGCTCCGGGAGCGGCTGCCTTTCGGTGTTGCGATCGCCGGGGAAGCGGATTCGATTGGTCCGGCTGGTGCCCCGTGGGGCGCGCCGGGACTTCGTCTCTTTTGGCTCCGTGGGGAACGGGTTGGGCGGCGGGAGGGTTTGGGGGCCCTGGCCGGGCGGGATGGCGATCTGACCCTGTGACGTGGTGACGATGATCGGGCCGCCGCCGGCGGAGGGAAGTTGGATGGCGGGCATCGCGCCGGCGGGCGCGTCGGCCTTGATCTGGTAGGTGCTGGTGACTTCGAAGGTGATCGGGCCAGGCCGTCTCTCTGCGACGGGGACGATGGTGGGGACGATGGGCTCCGGTTTTGGAGGGGGTACTGGCAGTGGCACTGGCGCAGGCAACGGCTCGATCTTCGGTGGAGGGAGAACTTCGACGGGCGGTGGAGGCAGGGGGGGAGGGAGGGCGGGCGCGGGTGCTGCCGCGTGCACGGGCGGTGGTGGTGCAAGCGGGACGACCCAGTCGCGCCGTTTCGTGCCGCCGAGACCGGCGACCGGGATGGGCGGCGGGGCCGTGAGTGGGAGCGGGGCGAGCGGCGGCGGAACGGCGCTTCCTGGAGGGGAGCTTCGCTCGACCAGGAGCGGGACCATCGGTGGTGCGGGCGGACGCGCTGGCTGCATGGGGGCAACGACCGGCAGCGGATTCTGCACGGTGGCGGCGCCGCGGGAGTAGCGCGACCTTCGCGTCGAGCGAAGTCCGGAGACGAGACCGGGGACGATGTGGAACGCCCTGCCGATCGTCGCGATCGCATGGACGAATGGCGAGAGCAGGGCGCCGACGAGCCGTGCCGCGGCGTAGGAGGCTTCGAAGCGGTCGCGGTCGGCGACTTCGACCAGCGTGGCAAATCCGGCGCGGAGCATCGGACCGCCGAAGAGGACGGCGGCGGCCATCGTGAGCGTGCGAGGGTCGAGCGCCTGGAGGCCGAACGCCGCGGCGAGGAGAAGATAGGCGAGCAGCTCGACGACCGGCAGCGCAACTCCGGTGAAGGCGAGCCAGAGGGCGGCGCGTCCCGCGCGGGAGTAGCTGCCGCGGATCACCGGCCAGCCGTAGCGAATGAGCGATTCGACCAGCCCCGCCTGGCGGTTCCAGAGCAGCCGAAGCGGCCAGCCCGGGTGCTCCCACGCGACGGGCTCGCCGAGATGGCGCAGGTCGCCGCCCACGCCCCACATGCGGAGCTTGGCCGGGACGCGCAGCGTCGCGTCGATGCGCGGGTTGCGCGCGTCGGGGCGGAAGCCGCCGGCGAGTTCCAGGAGCCGCTTGCGATGGATGACGAACGTGCCGCTGATGCCGGCGGCGGCGGCGACCGCGGCCCAGCCGTGCGACGGCGGGAGCAGCTGTTCCGAGCGGACCGCCTCGACGAGCACGCTCCAGAGGCCGCTTCCGCCGAGCCGCACGGGCGCGGCCGCGGCTGCAAGCTCCTCCGGTGCGTGGAGGAACTCTTCCAGCAGGCGCTGAAGCGCGCGCGCTTCGAGGCGGGAGTCGGTCGGGATGAACGCGAAGAGCGGGTTGGCGGCGAGGTTCACGCACGCATTGAGCGCGTCGGCGGGGCCGGCCTCCTTCTTGTCGATGAGGAACAAGCCGGGGAACGCCGCCGAGGAGTAGACGCCGCGCACGAGCGACGTGCGCAGCTCGTGGCGGTACGAGCGGAACGCGCGTTTCATCTGGAACGTGCGGACGATGACCGGGAACGCGGCGCTCCGTTCGCCGTCGCAGATGGCGATGACCTCGAGCCCTGGCAGCGCGAGGTGGAGCGCGTTCGAGATCGTTTCGCTGGCGGCGCTGCCGTCGCCGCTGGCGAGGATGGCGAGCGAAAGCGGCGGCGCCCATCGACGCCCGGCGATGCGGGCCTCGTCGAGCACGCGGCGGGAGGAGCGCGAGCGGCGCAGGCGAATCCACGTGAGGAAGGCGAAGCCCAGGCCGATGATCGTCGGCAGCGCCACGATGGCGGTTGCGACGAGACCCGCGATGGCGAGGATCGTTCCGATCATGAGTCGGAGCCCTCGACGTGCTTGGGCGGCTCGACCTTCAACGCGTCGGTGGCGGTGCGCGTCTCGGATGGATGGATGGTCGGAGGCGCTGCCCACGTGAGCGGCGGCGGGGCCGTCGGGTTCGGGGGCGGCACCGCGAGCGGCGCGGGTCTCGGCAGGGCCGGCAAGACGACGGCGGGACGGTCGGGCGCCGGCAGCGCGAGCACGGTCGGGGGCGCGGAGGTCCGCGCGCGCTTTATCGGCCGGGACGCGAAGATCGCCAGGAGCCGCGCGAGCGTGAAGACGGGGTGGATGAGCAGCGGCGAGAGGAGCACGGCGGCGAAGGTGCGCACCGCGACATCGGGTCCGATCGCGAGGCGGTGGGACGAGACGAGCGCGGCGGTGCCGGCGCGGAGGAGCGGCGCGCCGGCCATCATCATCGCGATGGCGGTGATCGACGCGGGATCGGCCCAACCGCCGAGCCAGGCCGCGGGGAGCGCGACCCAGGCCAGGGCTTCGACGAACGGCGCGGCCGCTTCGTAGAGCGCGAGATAGACGACGGCCGCGCGCGCGCTCCATGAGCCGCGGCTCATGATCGCCCCGCCGTAGCGGATGAGCGCGTCGATCAGCGCCGCGTGGCGCGCCGGAGCGGCGCCGAAAACGGAGTCGGGCGACATCCAGCCCGCCGTTTCCGGGACGGCGACGATCGAGTTGTCGTAGCCCCAGGCGCGCAGGCGCTGGTAAAGCCGGAGGGCCGCGTCGATGCGCGGTGCGCGCGAACCGCCGAAGCCCGCCGCGAGCTCGAGCATGCGCTTGCGGTAGACGACGAACGTCGGCGTGGTGCCGGCGGCGGAGGCGAAGGGAGAGGCCGTGGTGGATTCGAAGGCGGCGACCTGCCACGGCAGGCTCGACACGGCGCCGCCGACGATGCGCACGGGGGCGACGGCGGCGGCCAGCGAGTCGGTCGCGAAGGCGAACTCCGCGGCGAGCTTCTCGAGCGTTCCCGGATGAAGCCGCAGGCCCGCGGGCACGTGCGCGAAGAGGGGATGAAGGCCGAGGTTGATCGCCATGTTGAGCGCGTCGCTGGTTCCGGCGGGCTCCTTGTCGACGAGGATGAGCCGCGGATGGAGCGCGCTGACGTAGATCGCGCGGATCGAAGCGGTGTCGAGCTCGCGCCGCTCGGCACGGAAGTCGCGGCGGAAGGCGAAGTGGCGGTTGAGGAGCGCCATGTGGCCCGCGTTGACGCGATCGAGGACGACGATGATCTCATTCGCCGGGCGGTCGATCGCGAGGGCGGCGTGGATCGTGTCGATGAGGTCGGCGTCGTTCTCGTCGGCGGTGATCGCGAGCGTGATGGGCGGGAGGAAGCGGTGCGAGGAGCGGATCCCCTCGATGCGGCGATGGGAGGCGGCGCTCCAGGCGAGCGATGCAGAGACCGTGAGCGCGACGAGCAGCCCCGTCGCGAAGTAGATCGCGAGCAGCCAGACGAGGAGCGTCACGCGATCGATCTCCCCTCGAGCGCCTCGAGCATCTGCGCGGCGAGGTCGCTGGCGAACTTGTCGGGGCTGGCGGACATCTTGCGGAACGAGTCGGCGCCCTGGGCCTCCTGGAGACGGAGGGCTTCGGCGGCGTTGACGCGGACCCACCACGCGGGGTCGCCGAGGGCGACTTCGAGGAGCGCGACGGCCTCGGGGCCGCGGTAGCTGCCGAGCTGTCGTGCGGCGACCGCCCGGACCTGCCACGCGGGGTCTTTCAGCGCGCGGCCGAGTGCCGGGTAAAGGCCGTGGCCGCCAAGCCGGCCGAGGGCGCGGGTCGCGGCGGCGCGGAGGTCGACCTCTTGGTCGCCGAGGAGCGGCTCGATGACTTTGAAGGCGTCACGGTAGGCGATCTCGCCGATCGCCTCGACGGCGGCGAGCCGCGCCTGGAGCGTCGTCGAGTCGCGAAGGACCTGGAGCAGCTCGGGCCCGGCCGATTCGCCGAAGGGGCGGATGAGGTCGACGGCATCGCTGATCGCCCAGCGCGTGCAGACCGGAATCGCGTCGAGGATGGGGCGGATCGTGCCGGGCGCGCCGATGTCGCTGAGGGCGCGGGCGGCGGCGATGCGGACTTCGACGTGGGTGTCATTGAGGAGCGTGAGCGCGTGGGGGATCGCTTCCCCCTTGCGGAAGGCGCCGAGTTCGAGGACGCCCTCGGCGCGGGTGGTCCATGAGCCGGAGCCGCAGTCGCGGATGGCCTGGGCGCAGAAGCCGAGCTGGTCGTACGTGTAGGTGAGGAACTCGCGGAAGGTCTCGCCGAGGGAGCGGAAGGCGTGGAGGACGGCGCGGCGCGCGTAGCGGCGGGAGGGCTTCCGTGCGGCGGCGAGGAAGTCGTCGGCGGAGATGCCGGCCTGGAGGAGGCGGAGGAAGGCGTTGTCGACGGCCGTCTGCTTCTGCTGGCGCGTGCGGGTGAAGGCGCGGGAAAAGAGGTGGAGGAGCATGAAGAGGGCGAGAGCGGCGATGGCGCCCCCGACGCCCCAGGTGACGGAATCAGCAAAAGGCAGCATGTCTCTATCCTGCAACCGAACCCACCCACACGGCGGGGGTGATGCGGGCTTGCCCTGCGAACCGCCACGTCATGCGCGAAGCAGGGCAGAACCTCACACTTCTCTATATCGGCCCGATCGACCCGGGCGCTGAAGACAATTCTACGACGAAGATCAGGACCCATCAATGATGGGACGACACGAGGAATGTACGAGGTACGATGTTCGACGTTCGATGTCATGCCGCCTTCGCCGAAGGCTACGGCGAGCCACGCCGTAGCTCGCGCGCGGGCATGGAGCGCGCGAGCGGTGGCGGGTACGATGTGATTTCATGCCCCTCCCGAAGGTGCGGCCCGACCTCTTCTGCCAGGAAGTGAGCGAAGGCTGCGTGCTCTACGACTCCAAGGGGCGGAAGGTCTTCGTCCTCAACCCGACCGCGGCGTATGTGTGGAATTGCTGCGACGGCGAGCACGACGTCGAGGCGATGGTCGACGAGCTCGCCAGGGCGCTGGAGAAGAACGCGCCGACGCGGGTTCGGCTCAAGAGCGACGTCGAGAAGGCGCTCAGCGACTTCCGCACGAATGGGCTGCTCGCGTGAAGGTGGTGGTGCGGCTGGGCGGAGAGCGGATCGGGGTCGAGAGCGACAGTCGGAAGCTGATCGAGTGGCTGCGGAAGGCCTATCCAACGGGCGGCGCGCCGCGAGTCGACGTCGTCGGCTATCACGCGGCGTCGTTCGACGAAGCGGTGGCGTGGACGGAATGGGAGATCACGAGGGCGGCGCTCAACCGGCAGCGGGCGCCGGTGATTCACGCCGCGCTCGTCGAGTCGATCCTCATCGTCGGCGCGCACGGGAGCGGGAAGTCGTCGCTGGCGATGGCGTTGAAGTCGCGACGGCGCGTCTACGCGGACGATCTCGTGCTGCTGCGTGAAGGGCGCGTGGAGGCGATGGCGAGGCCGCTGGCGTTGAAGGCTGGCAGCGAGCGGTGGTTCGGCGGACGGATCCAGGCGACGCCGCGGTACCTGCCGCTGTCGGCGTCGAAGCCGCTGCGCGTCACGGACATCGTCGTGCTCGGGTCGAAGCGGGGAGCGATGAAGCTTGCGTCGATCACGGCGGAGTCGGCGGTCGCGCACATCGCGCGGCACGCGATGACGAAGGACGTGAAGAAGGTGATCGCGGCGGCGGCGAAGGTCGCGCGGCGGGCGCGGTGCTGGCGGCTGGGCGGCGGGACGCCGCTGGAGCGTGCGGAGAGACTGTGCCGGATCTCGAGTACTACGTAGACCTGCTCGGCGACGAGCGGCGGCTCGGGCCGTTCCTGCGGGCGATCCGCCGGACGGTGCGGCGCGGTGACGTCTTCATCGACATCGGCTGCGGCGTCGGGACGTACGCGCTGGAGGCGAAGAAGGCCGGGGCGACGGTGCACGCGGTCGACATGAACCGGATCGCCGTCGCGCTGGCGCGCGAGGCGGGGATTGATGCGAAGCACGGCCGCGCGGAGAAGCTGAGGCTGCCGAAGGCGGACGTCGTGCTGTTCGAGGATTTCGGCGCGTTCGGCCACACGCCGGGGCTGCCCGAGGTGATGAAAGTGGCGGGCAGGCTCGGGCGGAAGTTCCTGCCGACTCGCGTGGAGTTGTGGTTGGCGCCGATCGAGGGGGCCATGATGTCGGTGGCGCCGGGGCTGCCGTTCGATGAGGTCGGAGTCGCGTGGCTGCGCAAGCGGTGGATGAACGAGCCGCGGCGACGGAGGATCGATCCGAAGCGGCTGATGGCGGGCGGAGTGCGGGTCGGCGAGATCGCGCTGGATCGTCCGCTGGTGATGGAGCATGCGGGGCGGGCGCGGTGCGTGCGGAGCGGGACCGTGTCGGCGCTGGCGGGATGGATGCGGGTCATTCTCCCGGCCGGCGTCGTCGACAATCGTCCGTCGAGGCGTTACACGTCGTGGTACCAGGCGATCTTTCCGTTCGAGCGGCCGCTGCGGGTGAAGCGGGGTGAGGTTGTCGAGATGAGGATCGGCGTCACATACGGATGGGGGCCGCTGATCTGGAGGTGGAAGGCGGGGAACGAAGAAGGATGCAGCCTGAACGCCCGGCCGGGGGACTTGGAGACGCTTCGACGCGGGTCGCCGGATTGGGTGCCGGCGAAGGCCGATCGCGTCGCGCGAATCGTGAAGGCGATGGACGGGAAGCGGACGGCGAGGGAGATCGCGAGGGCGGCGGGATGTTCGGTTAATGAGGTGCTCGACGCACTTGGGCGGATCTTGGGGTAAAATAGGGGACGTGGCCAAGAAGGATGAGACCTCGGCGCGGCGCGAGTTCTTGAAGCGCGTGCTGCGGACGACGGTGTATGCGGCGCCTATCGTCGTTGCGATGTCGATGAGCAAGGCGTCGGCGCAGCAGCCGAGTTGGGCACCGATGGGGAAGGGCAAGGGCAAGGGCCTCGACATGTAGTCAGCGGCCGAGACGCCGCGGAATCGCCGCCACCGATCGCAGCAAGTCGCCCCACGAATCAAGGCTGAGCGCCTTGAAAAGAAAACGATAACGAGGATCGCGCTCGCGGTCTGTCCGGAGAAGCTCCTCGCGTGAGAAGAGGGAGCGGATCGCGCGCGCTTTCCACGGGCGGGGCGCGATGGGGTCGAGGTCGACCGGCGTGTCGAACAGATCGTGCGCGAGCATCAGCGAAACCCACAACGGTGTGGCGATGCGCCAGGCTTTCGCGCGCGAGAAGACGGAGTTCCAGTCGAGGGGGCGGGCGGCGAGGCGGGCGACATCGACGACGAGGACGAGCCGGTCGACGCAGCTGCGGACGAGGTTGACGGCGGCGAGGAGGAGGGAGTCTTCGTCGGAGGGGATGGGGACGCCGTCGACAATCTGGCGGCGGGCTAGGATGGCATCGATGGGGATGGAGAGGGCGGCCTGGAGCCCTTGGTCGCCGGTGAAGGCGTAGTGGAGGTCGATCATGAGAGTGACGCCGGAGGGGGCGTCGCGGAAGTAGGGGATTTCCATGGGGCTGGCGTCGGCGGCGACGTCGTCGCGGGAGAAGCCGGCGGCGGTGAGGGCGTTGCAGACGCGGGGGAGGAGGTCGCGGGTGGTGAGGAGGTCGAGGTCACCGGCGGGGCGGAGGCCGGGGGGGTAGATGGTGAGGGCCATGGCGATGCCTTTGACGAAGAGGGCGTTGGAGCCGAGAGCGGGGGCGAGTTCGCGGGCGGCGGCGAGCTGCTGGAGGGAGCGGGCCTCGTCGATGGCGGCGGCGGCGATGAGGTCGGGCGGGGCGAGCGGGCCGAGTTCGGCGCGGAGGAGGGGAGCGAGGCCGTGTGGGGGGGCGAGGTGGGGGGGGAGGAGGGGGGCGAGGGGCATCAATCTGAGCCTACCGCTTCCAAATGACGTCGTCCACGGGAGTGGCCGGACTAATTCGTGGGCTTCTCGCGCACCTGATAGAACTCGATGCGTTCACCGCTTGAGATCATGTTGGCGGCCATGAGGGTGACATCGAAGCGAAGCCTCAGGTGATCAACACGCGCGCGGTTCGTGGCGGCCATCTTGAGCCAGAGTTCGCTATCGCCTCGACTTACTATGGCTATGTCGACCGTGGGATACCGCGCGAGGATGAGGCTCAACCTTAGGTCCGTCAGTTGGGTGAAATCGACCACGGTGCGGGGACCGATCTCAGGCGCGTACAGTTCGTTGAGGAATTTCCCGGTTGCCTCGACGTTTGAGATCACCGGCCTGCTGGGACTGGTCGCGCGATGAAGGCTCGCCGCGATCTCACGCTGTGCGCGGCACCACTTTGCGTGGACAGCGGTGACAATGCAGGCTTCAGCAGTGACGCCCACCGCAAGCAGCATTGCGAGAACGGGAGTCCAGCGGGCGGTTGCGTCTCTGCAGAGTCGCGGGACGGACTCAGCCATCGCGAACGCGAGCAGCGGTACGAGGGGTATGAAGAAGCGCGGGCCTAGCACCCACTGCTTGAGGCCTCCGCTGGTTCCGCCGTTGTAGTCGTAGAGTAGGTGCAGCACCAGGAAAGCTGCTACCGTGAGAATCAGCTCCGGCCGGCGCGTGCCCTTGTAGCACGCGGTGAGCGGAAGCCCTGCTGGCACCAGCACCGTTAGGGCAATAAGGTAGATGGGCCCATTACGAGGCAGGGCGCCTAGAGAGAAGCCAGGATAGAGGGGATGCAGGTGAAACGGCTCTCCGAAGATCAGGAGCGAACCGAGAGGGCGAAGCACGGAGCCACAGAGACCTCCAGCGACTAGAGCCCACGCTCCCGATTCCCTCCGCAAGATTGCACCTAGGAAGAAGAGGGCGAACAGGAGCGCATTTGTTTCGCGAAGCGCGAGCGAAGCCCCGGCAAGAAACCCGGCCGCCAGCCACCAGCGCCAGTGCCGTCCAGCTCCGTGCCAGAAGATGAAGAGGCCCAAGGTAGTGAGGGCGGCGCTTGGAAGATCGCTCATCGCGCAGCGTGAAATCACGAGCATCGGAGGATAAGCCAGGACCAGTAATGCGAATACAGGCGACCTTCCGTTCGCCCGCAGCCACAGGACCACGATGACGATGCAGGTGACGAGGGAGAGAGGCCCGAGAATGTACGCGGATCGCCAGCCACCAAGGAACATAAAGGGTGCCATCAAAGCGGACGTTCCAGGCTGGTAGTCGCTGACGCGGACGCTTCTGGGCGCTCCCGTGGAGGGGTCGTCATGGATAGCGCGGATTTCACCTCGACAGAACGCCGCAGCCTGCCGGAGATACGCAGTTTCATCGATGACCGTGGCTGTTGTGGGAAAGAAGACGACGTAGGCGATCGCGTAAGTCGCTAACGGCAGACCAATGGCGAAGATGCGCCAACGGGGCAGTGGCGCTTGCGGAGGCATCGAATCGCTCAGATTGATGAGTTTCTCAGAGAGGGGTGCGCGGCGCCAGCCTAGTTCCGGGGACGGTAGTTCAAGCTGACGACATCAAATGCCGCTCCCGGCTAAAGAAAGGGAGAGAGGCGTGCCGATGTAGGGATGAGGCTCCTCACGCATCGAACATGGGGGTATAATCGCACTCTGGAGGTACGCGTGGTGACGGGCAGTGCGGGTGGTGGCGCGGACGCTCGAAGCGCGCCGTTGAGTCCGGCCGAAGCAGCGTCCGTTCAACTCCTGGAGTTGATGCGGGCGTTCGTTTCCCGGATTTGGATCTTCCTCGGAGTGATCGCCATTGTCGTAGCGGCATCTGTCTACCACACGACGCAGGCCACGCGGATCTATAGAGCGACCGCGCAGGTCCTTATCGAGCGGCAGGCGCAGCAGGTTCGGGGCATCGATGACCCCGTGCAGATCGACACACAGGACATTGATTACTACAACACGCAGTTCACAATACTGCGCAGCACGGGACTGGCAGAGAGAGTCGTAGTGGCTCTCAACCTCCAGGACCGCCCTGAATTCGGGGAAAGCGCGGCGGACATCGTGGCCGCGGGCATCCTTCTGGAGTACACCAAGAACAACCGAGTCGTGGAGGTGTCGTTCGAGCATCCGGACCCGAACCTTGCAGCGCAGATCATTGCGAAGCTGGTGGAGACGTACGAGACGGCATCCATCGAGCGCCGAAAGAAGACGATCAACACCCTCGGCGAAGAGATGGGCAAGGAAGTGGTCGATGTGAAGAAGGACATGGAGGAGAGCGAGCGCGCGCTGACTCGGTTCTACGAGGAGCACGCGTTGCTCCTGATGGAAGAACATAACAACGGCTATCAAAAGGTCGTGGAGGAGATGAGTGTTCAGCTCGCGCGCGACGAGGCTGAGCTCGTGCGGCTCGAGGTCCTCGCCGCCCAAGTTGAGGCGTGCGGGAATGACGTCGCCAAGCTGGCCGGGCTGCGCGCGGTAACGGAAAGCGCGGCCGTCTACTACATGCGGATGGAAGAGCAGCGGGCGCACGAGGAAGTGGAAGCGGCGCGCCAGAAGTACCAGAAGAGCCATCCGTCGCTAGCCGCCGCGGAAGCGCGTGCGAATGAATCAAGCGCCAAGATCGAGCGCGAAATACGGTTTCTTGCGGGAGGCATCCTGCTTCAGCGCGAGGCGAAGCGCGAAACGGTCAAGAAGGGCCGCCTTACCTACGAATCGCTGCGGACGAACCAGACGGCGAAGGATGGGCTGATCATGAGGGCCGACAGCCTGCGGCGGGTGCGCGACTCAAAGCGGACCTTGCATGAGACCCTGCTTCAGCGGATCAAAGAGACGAAGATCAGCAGCAATATCGAGACGACGAATGTGCACGTGCTGGCGCCCGCTCGTCCGACCAAGGACCCCGTCCGGCCCAATCTCCTGAAGAACCTCATGATGGGTCTGCTGATCGGGATCTTCATGGGCGGAGCCGCGACGATGCTGCTCGAGAAGCTCGACAACCGCGTTCGGACGCCTGAAGACGTCGAAATCCCCTTCGGTATCCCGGTGCTCGCGGTCGTTCCCGAGCGGAGGCCTGAGTCCTCGGCGGGGCCGGTGGCCCTTACGTGCTGGCAGGACGACCGGTCGCAGGTGGCCGAGTCCTTCCGGCAGCTGCGTGCCGGCGTACTCCTGGCGATGCGCGACGACAAGGATGGCGGTGGCTTGAGGACCATTCTCGTCACCTCTCCTGGCCCCGGCGAGGGCAAGACCTGTTCGGCGGTGAACCTGGCAATTACCCTGGCGCAGACCGGGGCGAAGACCCTGTTCATCGACATGGACTTCCACCGGTCGGATGCGCACAAGCTCTTCGGGCTCGATCGCGACAAGGGGCTCTCCACGATTCTCACGTCCGACATCCAGCTGGCCCAGGCAGTGCAGCCGACCACTGTGCCATTCCTCGATTTCATGGCGACGGGCATGGTGCCGCCGCAGCCTGCGTCGCTGCTCGGGTCGGGCCGCATGAAGTGGGTTCTTGAGGAGGCAGCGAGGTTTTACTCGCGAATCGTGATTGACTCGCCGCCGATGATGGCGGTGACCGATGCCACGATGGTGGCGCCGCAGATGGACGCGGTCATCCTGGTGGTCAGGCAGGGCAAGACTCTGAAGACGGCGGTGCGGCGTGTCATGCAGACGCTGGCGCGCATCGGCGTGAAGCCGCTTGGGATGGTGTTCAACGGAGTCACCGCGAGACTCGGTGACTTCTATTTCAAGTACCATCACCCCTCGTACACGATGGAAGAGGAGCCCGTTCACAGGGCCCAATAGGCCGGCAGCGCACCCCAAGGACTAGGCGGCATGGGCGGCAAGATCGCGTCGGTGGTGGTGTGGTTCCTCGCCGCGCTTCTTGGCAGCTACCTTCTCACACCGGTGGTCTCGTGGCTCGCTCGACGGATCGGGGCGGTCGATCGGCCCCATCTGCGCAAGATTCATCAGACCAGTGTTCCGAGGATGGGCGGCCTGGCGATCGCCGCCACGTTTTTCTGTTTGCTCTTCCTTGCGTCATGGGTGGATGATCTCCTCCACCTGAATCTGGTCCGGCAATCGCAGAACCAACTCACGGTGCGGCTCTTCTTCTGCACGATGCCCATCCTGGCGCTGGGCATCGTCGACGATGTACGCGGCCTGTCGGCGATTCCGAAACTCCTGGTGCAGACGTTCGCGGCGGGCTTGGCAGTCTACTTCGGCTTCAACTTCACGGCAGTGGCCGTGCCGTTCGTCGGGGGGGTGCAGCTGGGGGTGCTGGGCGCCTTCCTGCTGGTCTTCTGGATCGTAGGAGTGACCAACGCGTTCAACCTGCTAGACGGGCTGGACGGCCTGGCGGGAGGCGTCGGGGGCGTGGCGGCCGTCACCATTGGATCGCTGGCTCTTCTTGAGGACAAGCCGGAGACCGCCTTGGTGGCTGCCATCCTGGCGGGCAGCTGCTTCGGCTTTCTCCGCCACAACTTCCACCCGGCGAGTATCTTCATGGGCGACACAGGGTCGCTTTTCCTGGGGTTCGTGCTGGCCGTGATCTCAGTCGAAGGCTCGCACAAGCGGACGCTGACTCTCGCGCTGGCGGTGCCGATCCTCGTGATGGGAATCCCGATCGTTGATGCTCTCGTCTCCATCTTCCGGAGGACGCTGTTGGGGCGCTCGCCGTTCACGGCGGACCGCGGCCACCTTCATCATCTCTTCTTGAGGGCGGGCTACAGCCAGCGGGCGATCGCGCTGATCTTCTACGGAGTGACCCTGACGCTGGGGATCTTCGCGGCGCTTTCGTATGCAATTCGAGGTCGCGTCATTTACTTCATATTCGTCGGGTTTCTTGTCGTGGCGGCCCTGGTCTACCGACTCTTCGGCTACCGGTTGCTCCCCTTGCTTCAGCGGGAGCGGAATTGGCGGGAGGAGGCGCGCGGCGCCGTGGTCAAGATCGAGACGAGCGCAAGTCCGGACGATGCGTGGACCGTGCTGACCGAGCTCTTGAAGGTCATGGAAATCGAGAGCGCGCGGCTCGTGCGCATGACGGCCGACAGCGCCGCGGATCGCTTCAAGATGGGCTCCGCGCTGCCGGAGTCTGAGCTCACCCTGCCGGTGCGGCACGAAGGATGCGTCGTCGGCGAGCTGAGGATCGCCGGCGGGGAGGGGACGCCGTCGCGCGCGCTCCTCGGAGCGGCACAGCTGCTCGATCCGATCATTGAGCGGTTCGGACTCTATCTGCTCGGGCTGGCTCCGGGCGGAGTAACTGGTCCGCCCACGCGGGGAGGCGGGACGGCAGCTCCGTCCGCGACCTAAGGACGCGGACATTTCATCGCGCCGACAGGTTCCGGACGATGCTGCCGTTCACGACGATTCCACCGAGCATGAAGATGGCCATGGCGATCGACCAGGATTGTGCGGCGCCTTCGAGTCCATTCCGTGGCACAAGGAGGAGGCACGCGGCGGCGCCGGCCGCTACGGAGGCGGTGAGAACGACGGTCTGTATCCTGAACTTCCGCGCTGAACTCATTCCCTGGCCCAATGCGGATCCGATGCATCCAAAAGCGCCGGCGATCATGGCCCACGTCATCACGCTGGCGTAGTCCCCGTAGTCGCTTCGGTAGAGGAGCGTCAGGATCGGACGGCCCGCAACTACTGAGAGGGCGACTCCTGCCATGCCGATGGCGGCAGCAACGCCGACAAGCCGGGAGAGCAGATGCACAAAGGCGCGGCGGTCGTCTTCGTGGTGGGCCCGCGCCAGTCGGGCGGCCGCAGGCTGGGTGAGCGAGGCTACGATGAGGAGCCCAGGGGCTGTGAGTGAACCGGCGGCGGCGTAGTAACCCAGCGAACGGGGCCCCAGCGAGTGCTCGATGAAGTAACGCGGGATGTTGGGGTTCAGGGCGAGCAGGAGCGAAACCACCCCAAGCGGCAGAGCGACGGCCAGAAGTGTCCGCAGCGAGGACGAGGACCCTTGCACAGGAGGAGGCGGGGCGGCTCCCAAGATGCCCGAAACGGACGGCCAATCGTGAAACAGGAAGACAAGAAGCCAGGCGCCTGCGGCCGCGAGCGCGGCCATGCCGAGCCCCCCGTGAGGCAGCGCGACGAGAAACGCCGCGGCCGAGAGAATGCCGCGCAGGATCAGCGATGTAGACGTGCGCGCCATGCGCTCGCGCTGCTGGAACAGGCCGTAGCAGAGGTCGCTGAGCGATTCGGCCGCCTTCATCGCGCCGACGGCGAGCACGATGGCCAGTGTCGAGGATGAGTCTGCGGCCAGCACTCCAACGGCCGCGATAACCGCGAGCCCGAGTGCCGTTGTCAGGAGTCGCAGCATGAAGTAGGTTGAGAATCGCGTCTCGCGCGTCACATCCGTTGCCTGCACAACGGAGAGTTGGAGATTCAGGAACTGAAGGACCGGGCTCGCGAGGGCGGACGCGAACGCAAACTGGCCCAAGGCCTCAGGCGTACCGCGCTTGGCGATGATGACCAGGAGGCCATATTGGGAGGCATGGAAGACCAGGTTACCGAGCAGCGTCCAGGAGAAGTTCCGCCGAAGGCTCGCCCCGTCCGCTTCGCGCTCAGCCACTCCTCACGTCCTTGGCCACGTTTCGTGCGCGCACATCCCGCCAGAAGGCCTGGGATGGAGAGTTGGCCAACAGGACGAAGGAAAGAGTCGGAGCGGGTCTTAGGTAACCGCGCACGAGGAAGAGCAGCGCAACGAGGTTTGTAGGGAGCTGAATCACGTTCAGCGCGGCTTCGAAGCAGCTGTAGAAGTAGAAACCGACGAGAAAGGCGGTTGCCCAAGCGGACAACCGCTCGGTCTGAGTTGCCGCCGCCAGGCGCCGCGTTCCCCGCATCATGAAGTAGGCCATTGGAATGGTGCCGATGATCCCGAATTCCGCGAGCTGGGCCAGATAGCCGTTGAGCGCATTCGGAAACGGTTCGACGTGTGGCTGATGGAGACGGTAGCCGACACCCAGGAGGGGGTATTCCAGGAAGAGCCGCCATGTGGCCTTCCAGGCGTCCCAACGCCCTGTGGCGCCCGTTCCGACGCCACGGTCGGGATCTTGCACGGCGAACTGTTCGGACGTCCAGGTGAGAATGGTCTGAAGGGCCGTTTCGTTGAAGTAGAAGGGAATGAGTGCGATCGTTATCACCGCGCAGGCGTAGAGCACCGTGGCGATACGAGGAACCCAGTTCGTGCGGAACGCAATCCACAGGGCGACGGCGATGATGAGCGCCACCGTCGAACTTCGGGAGCCCGTAAGCAAGAGCACCGTCAGGGACGGCAGACCGGCGGCGGCCATCATCCAGAGGTTCTTGAACAGAAGCGAGGAGAAGACAGCCGCGTAGGCGACCATCCCGATCGTATTGGGATTCATGATGCCCCAGAGGCGGTTGTTGAATCCTACCTCTGCGATGCTGTAGTAGAGGAGCAGTAGCACGGCTCCCGCCGCGGAAAAGATCGAGAGCGTGTGCTCAAGCTGCTCGTCTGACAAGGCATTCGAGAACGCGAAACAGAGAACGAGCGTGATCTCGAACGAGACGAATTGCATCACGGCCGTCCGCGGTTCCTTGCTGCCGAGCGCCGACAGGACCGCGGCCAGCATGAGGACAAGCAGAACGACGAAGAAGCCCTTTTGGGAGAGAATCGAGTTCAGGGAGAGCGTTCTTCGCAGCGCAGGAACGAATGGGAAGGCCAGCAGCGGGAGCAGTAGCGCTACAACCTTGAACGATCGGTCGCCGACTTCAGCTTCGTCGGTGGTGGTCGCCCAGCGGGCGATGAAGATCCCCCAGAGCCACGCTGCCACGACGATGGGCAACAGCCAGTAGCTTAAGACGCGCCGAACGCCAAGTGCCACGCTACAGACCTCTCCTTGCCTAGTATCGGCGCAAACGCTGGAGCGCCCATACGAGAATCTGTGCGCGTGGGGCTATGGGCTGCCCAATGTCACGTAGGCCTTGCCTTCGCTGGTCTGCCCGGAGCTGTAATACGGTGCGCCGAGAATGAGGTCGGAGTAGCCGTCCCAGTTGACATCGCCTGCGCTGCTCACAGAGTATCCCAAGCGAGCGGAACTCGCGTTACTCTCCAAAGTCAGGGAGGGTGCCGCGCTGAGACCTGCGGCGCTGCCCGAGTAGACAGTCGCCCGGCCTTCATTTGTCTGCCCGTTGTCATAGAGTGGAATGCCGATGACGATGTCGCCGTATCCATCGCCGTTGAAATCGCCCGCCGACGCGACGGAGAAGCCCATCAGGGCGTCGGACTGGTTGCTCTCCGCGGTCCATCCGGCCGTCGCCGCGAGCCCCGTTGCCGACCCGTAGTAGGCGAACGCCCGGCCTTCGTTCGACTGGCCGTTGTCATAGTACGGCGCGCCGACAATCGCATCGGCGCGACCATCGCCATTCACATCAGCGAAAGCCACGGATAGGCCGAAGCGCGCCTTGTTCTGGTTCGATTCGGCACTCCAGTTCGCCGTCGAGGATGGCCCAGAGGCGGCTCCGTGATAGCAGAAGGCGCGGCCTTCTTCATCCTGCGGATTGTCGTAAAACGGTGCGCCAGCGAGGATGTCCGCGAACCCGTCACCGTTCACATTGCCGACGGCGACCGCGTAACCCAACTGGGCATCTGTCTTATTGCTCTCGACCGTCCAGAGCGGAGTTGATCCGAGGCCCGTGGCGCTCCCCGCGAAGAGGTACACCCGTCCCTCGGCCGTCTGGCCGTTCTTGTAGCGCCTGGCGCCGATCACCAAGTCTGAAAGGCCGTCTCCGTTTACATCGCCCGATGCGATGGCCGATCCGAAGTTCGCATCGGCCTTGTTGCTCTCGTAGGTCCAAGACGCGACGGCCGCCGGACCGGCCGGAGAGCCGTGGTAGACGTAGACGCGGCCCTCCTGGGTCTGTCCGTTCTTGAGATTGGGGGCACCGACCGCGATATCGTCGTATCCGTCGCCGTTCACATCGCCGGCCGCCGTCACCCTGCTGCCGAAGAGCGCTGACGCCACGTTCGACTCGGCCGTCCACGCTGCGGCGGAAACCGTTCCGACCGGACTGCCAAGGAAAACGAACGCCCGTCCCTCGTTCGACTGGCCGTTGTCAAAGTAGGGGGCGCCGACAATCACGTCGGCGTAGCCGTCTCCGTTGACGTCGCCGGCCGACGAGACGCTCCAGCCCATGCGCGCATCAGCCTGATTCGACTCTTGGGTCCATGCGTTCGATGTGACGAGCCCCGTGGCAGCGCCGTAGTAGACGAACGCGCGGCCCTCGTTCACCTGATCGTTGTCGAAGAGGGGAGCGCCAATGATGATCTCGGAGAATCCGTCACCGTTGATGTCTCCGGCGCAGGCGACGGCCCAGCCGAAGGTCGATGCTGCTTGATTACTGGCGACCGACCACGTGGACGAAGCGCCGAGGCCAGTGGCACTTCCGGCGAAAAGATGAACGACTCCCTCGTCGACCTGTCCGTCGTCTTCATACGGGACGCCGAGAAGCATGTCGGCGAATCCGTCGCCGTTGACGTCACCGCCACGGGCCACACAGCGTCCTACGCGATCATAGGCCTGGGCTCCGTCGTAAGTCCACGATGGCAGCGCTGGCAGGCCGACGGCTGTGCCGTAGAACACATAGACTCGCCCGGTGTCGTTCGCGCCGTTGTCGTACCATGGAGCGGTCACCGCGACATCACCGAACCCATCGCCGTTTATGTCGCCAATACCCGCGATCGAATATCCCGCTTGTGCATTGGCCTGATTGCTTTGGAAGAGCCAGGTTGCGCTGAGCGAGATTCCCGATGGCCCGCCCAGATAGCACCAGACGGCGCCTTCGTTGAATTGACCCGCGTCGTACAGATCTGCCCCGACAAGCACATCAGAGTATCCGTCACCGTTCACGTCGCCCGCGGCCGCGACTGTCCACCCGAAGTGGGCTTCGACCTGGTTGCTCTCGCGAGTCCACGCGGCCGTTGCACTCAGCCCGGATGGCCCGCCGTAGTAGGCAGAGGCGCGCCCTTCGTTGGCCTGACCGCTGTCGTAACCATGCGAACCCACGATGATGTCGGAGTAGCCATCACCGTTCACATCGCCGGCCGAAGCGATTGAGACTCCGAAGCAGGCGGTGGCGGTGCCGCCATACATGGTCCACTGCGGAGTCGGCGAAAGTCCAAGCGCCGAGCCGTGGAACGCGACCACCATTCCCTCGTCAACATAGACATTGTCGTGGAGCTCGGCTCCGATGATGACGTCCGAGAAGCCGTCTCCATTGACGTCGCCTGCGGAAGCGACGGACCAGCCGACGTGAGCAGACTGTTGCCACCCGCCGAAGACCCATGACGGGCCTACGGGAAGCCCGTTGGCACTGCCGTGGTAGAGGAAGGCCATGCCCGAATCGCTGACGCCATTGTCGAAGTAGATGGCGCCTACAATCACGTCCGCGAACCCGTCACCATTCACGTCTCCGGCGCCGGCGACGGACCAGCCATACCGGGCAAAGGGATCGGCACTCTCGTTCGTCCACGCAGGCTGCGAGGCGATCGGGTCGATCGTGATGGGATAGCTTCCGGTTTCTAGCGTCGCGAGAACAATGAACTCCCCATCCCACGTCATGGCAGATTCGAGCGTCCGTCCGCAGGCGTCCGTCACGACCAGGCCTGCGTAACTGAGCACATCGCCGGCGGCGGTGCTGAAGAGTACTTCATCGTGCGTTGAGCGGATCGAGGTGACACCGGTGGAGGTGACGCGAAGTTCCAATCTCAACGGCGCATCCGGGCCCGCGCCGAGGACGAATAGATGCTCGATGCCATCAACACGGTTCTCGACGATTTCCTCGGTTGAACCGCGGCTGATAAGCACACGATCATGGTCAATGCGAAAAGAGGTTGCCTTAGGTTCTTGGAGCGCCAGCAGTACCGACCAGTCACCGTGAGCGTCGCTCCTCGGGCGGAACTCGAGTCCCTTGGTGTCCACGTAGGTTCGCAGGTTCGCGCCCCGGTTGACGAAGTGGGCGCGTGGTTCGTCGAACGGAATCGCTGTCGCGTCAGCGGTCTGTAGGGAGGGAAGCCGCTCGATGCGCTCGATTTCGTTCATGGCGGAGGCGGTCCAATTCGCAGGCGGGGGTGCCTGGGCCGCCACTGTGTTGAGGCGGGGTCGTTCGGGTGGCCTCGCGTTAAACCGCAGGCCCGACACGAGGATTGCCAGAAGGATGACTGCTTCCGCCACGCGGCGAACAATGCTCATGCGTTAATTCCCACCACCAGCGACAAGAAGATAGCCAAGCTGCCGGGGCCAGGCAATACCCCGAGCCAAAGACAGGCCCCATGAATATACCATGGGTCCGGGCGGCCCGTTACAGTGAAAGTTTGAATGCTCTTCCACGGTAGATGTCCTCGAGCAGGGCCAGGTTCTGCTCGATGCTGAACGGGCTCCGCTCCAATACGCGCAAGCTGGCCGATTGATCCAGCGGAGGGAGTGCGGCCGTCGCGAGGATTGCTTGGGCCCAGCGTTCAGGCCCCGCGCTCAAAGGCAGGCGGCGGACCGCGTCAGGCACCACATCGACTTCGGTCGGGACCCCGTCGGAGACCACGCAACGCAACCCAGCGGCCTGCGCCTGAAGAACCACTTGTCCGAATCCCTCGGACGTCGACGGGAAGACGAAGACATCTACCGCGCCGAGCAACATCCGCTCGATATCGCGACGGTACCCGAGGAGGGTGACGTGGCGATCGATGCCTGCAGCGGCGATGGCTGCCTGGATCTGCGGGCGCAGCGCCCCGTCCCCGAAGAGCAGCAGATGAACGCGAGGGTTTGCCCGGACCGCCGCCGCGGTTGAAGCAAGCAGGTGAAGGTGGTTTTTCTCGGCCGTAAAAACTCCAACGTGCCCGACCGTGAGTGCGTTGACCGGGACACCGAGTTCGGTCCTCAGTTCAGCCCGCATGACACGGCTGCGGAAGGGGGTGAAGTCAATTCCAGGTGCGATCAACCCCCACCGCGGGTCACTCTCCCACTCGGTGCCAAAGAGGTCCACCGCGGCGTTCCTGCTGACCGCGAGCCCATGGGTCGCATGCCGAGAGACTCCCCGAGCCACGTAACGGCGGTATAGCCGTTTGAGAAGACCCGTCTGATTTGCGACCGCGGCGAGGTTCATGTGGCTGTGCGCAATGCGGATCGGGATGCCCGCTTTCTTGGCAATCCGAAGCACCACGCCACTGAAATAGTGGAGATGGCAGTGAATCGCGTCGTAGGGACCCTCGTTCTGCAGCACCTTGCGCACGGAATCGGAGTAGCCCCAGGAGCGCAGCGCACCGGAGCATCGGTGCACGCGTGCGCCGAGGCTTCGCAACTCGGGCTCGTAGTCGCAGGGCCCGGTGCCGTGAAAGAGGACGTCGCGCTCCACCGACTCACGGCGGCCCAGCCGCATCAGGGCACGGACCCACGTCTCAACGCCCCCCTGCTCCTTTCCGCCCCAGAGGACATGCAACGCACGAACAGGCCTCGGCGTCATGACCCTGGCACCGCGCGCGGAGCCGCGTCGAAACGGCGAAGGACCCAGGCGATTGTCACAAGCGCCGCAAGGGTCTTCACGCCCATCGCAATCGTCCAAGCTTGGGCGGCTCCAACGAGTCCGAATTTCGGGATCAGAAGCCAGCAGGAAAGAGCGGCGGCTGGCACCGTCAGGGAGAGGATGACGACCTGGGCCCGGAAACAGCGCGCGGCCGTGATGCCGTGGGCAAGAGCTGAACTGACATAGCCGAGCGCCCCGGCCGCCATGGCCCATGTCAGGGTCGCGACGTGGGGCGCCATCTCGGCTCGATAGAGCATCGTCAGGAGCCACCGACCGAATGCGGCGGCGCCGAGGATTCCGGCGATTCCAATCACGCTGCTGAACGCAACGAGCCTCGCCAGAAGTCTTTTGAATTGTCCGCCCTCGCGGTCTGCATGGAATCTCGATAACCGCGGAGTCGCAGACTGGGTCAGCGCTCCGACCAGCAGCAGCCCGGTGAGCGTGACGTATCCAATGGCCGCGAAGATCGCCAAGTCGGTCCGTCCGAGAAGACGCTCGACGAAGTATCGAGGAATATTGGGCGCCAACGCCAGCAGCAGCGCAGCCACGCCCATGGGGAGGGCAAGTCGGACGAGTGACCGGCGGCGGGGCGAAGGTGTCGGGGTGGCCGGACAGAGTCGTCTCGCGGACGGATAGTCGAAAACGAGAAAAACAGCGAGCCACACTCCGGCCACGGCTCCACAAGCCGTCGCGAGTCCCGCCATACGTAGAGCAACGGCGAAGACGGCTAAGGACGCCAGTGCCCGCGCCAGGAGCGACAGCGATACGGTCTTCATCCGCTCGTAACGCTGGAACCAGCCGTAGCAGACATCGCTGAGCGATTCGACCGCCTTCATGCACCCGACAGCCATGATTACGGCCGCCGTGTCACGCGACTCGGCGATCAACAGGGCGATCCCGGAAGCGGTCGCGAGAGCCACGGCTGTCGCGCCAACCCGAACGGAGAGGTAGTCGCGAAAGGGGTAGTCCCCCTTCGCGTCCGTGGCTGCGATCGCCGCCAATTGGAGACTCGCGAACTGGAAAAGAGGCCCGGTGACCGCCAGTCCGAGAGAAAACTGTCCGAGCGAAAAGAGGGTGCTCCATTTCGCGATGACAATGAGCAGGAGCCACTGACTCGCGCTGAAGACGCCGTTTCCCACGAGCGTCCAGGCGAAGTTGTTGCGGAGGGAGCGAGGCGCAGCGGACTCGTTCGCCATCATCACTCCACCGTTCATCGCTTCACCGCGTAGGGCAGCTCTGCAAGGCAGCGCTGGTTGAGACGCCGGCGCCCTCCGTCTACGCACCATCCCCACTTGTTGAAATAGCGGAGCGCGGACTGGACGTGGACCTTGAGGAGCCCCGGATCGCGATAGGAGAGCTTGTTGAATGCATGGACGACCTGCGCCTCCGGACAGTAGAGAGTGGGCGCCCGCTCGGCCACGCGCCGGCTCAGGTCGGTGTCCTCCAGGTACAGATGAAAGCGCTCGTCGAAGCCGCCGACCGCAAGAAGAACCCGTGCGTCGAACAGCATGAAGCAGCCCGATAGGCACGGGACGAAGAACGGCTGGCGGTAGTCCGCGGCGTGCAGCTCATAGCGTTCGTCCAGACGTTGCACGATTGCCGAGGGAAGAAAGCGGCGCGCAAAGAGGTTGAGGGGAGTGGGGAGCAGCTTGCAGAGGTACTGGCGGCGGCCGTCCGGATAGCGGACGTCGGGCATCACCAACCCGGCCTTGCGGCGTTCGGCAAAGGCAGCCAGCCGCTCGAGTGTTCCGGCCTCGAAGGCGACGTCCGGATTGACGACGGCGTAGTAGTCCACCGTTGCGGCGCTTGTGCGGATCGCGAGGTTGTGGCCCGCCCCGTATCCGAGATTGCGCCCCGCGTCGAGGTAGGTAACTCGGCCATCGGCCTGTCCTCTTGCCCAACTCCCACCGCCGTTGTCAACGATCGTGAGCCGGGTAATCAGCGATGACGCGAGGATCGAACGGACCGTCGGCGCCACTGCCTCTGCTGTGTGGTGATAGAGCACGACCGAGGCAGCGATGTTCAAGGCGCTCCAATCTACCACTACGCGTTGGCGGCTTGTCGGTAGGTCGCAAGGTGCGCTCGCGCGCATCGCTCCCAGGTGAATTCCAGTGAGCGGGTTCGCCCCGCTTTGCTTAGCGACGCCCGTTGTTGTGGGTCGCGGAGCAGCTTGTCGAGTGCCGACGCAATGGCCTCGGGTTCAGGCTCCGTGTAGGCAGCGGCGTCACCAGCGACCTCCGGCAGCGAGAGCCTTCGCGTGGTGAGCACCGGTGCGCCGCATGCCATCGCTTCTAGTAAGGGAAACCCGAACCCCTCTCCCACGCTGGGATAGGCGACGAGGGTCGCCCCTCCGAGGTAGCCGCGGAGCTCATCGATCGGGAGGTAGCCGGCACGAAGCAACGTGAGGCGGGGCGGGACGGCCCGCACCACCTCTTCGAGATCGGGGCCCCAGCCGGGTCCGCCGGCAAGGACGAGCGGCAACGGTTCAACGTAGTCCGACATGGCGCGCACCCATCCGCGGATCAGGTTTGGGATGTTCTTCCGTGGTTCCAAGGTCCCGAGAAAGGCGATGTACGGCTGGCCGTTGAGACCCAGTCGCGCACCCACGCGGGCAATTTCCCCCGCGGTCGGAGCGTGGAACTTCTCGTGATCCACTCCATGGTAAATCACCACGATTCTGCGCTCATCTGCAGCGATCAGGCGGACCAGTTCACGGCGCGTCGATTGCGAGGGGACGATGCAGCGCGCCGCCCGAGCGGCAGCGATTCGTGTCGCGGCCCTCACGAAGCGGAGCTTGAACGCGAGATGAAGTGCCGCGTCCGTGAAGACAGTGGCATCATGCAGGGTCACGACCGCCGGCCGCTGCTGGAACACGGCGGTGCTAAGCGGCATCGTGTAGTGCGGTGAATGGACGACATCGGCCCGGAACTGCCTTGCAACCCCGGGGAGGCCCAACTGCTCCCACGCAAGGCGCACTGCGCGGACAGCGACTTCGGAGGGCGCGGCGATGAGTCGCAGCGACGGGGCTTCACGAGCAAATCCCACCATGTCGTGCCGCTGACAAACGACTGCAACGTCGGCGTCGAGTTCTTCCAGGGTCAAGCGCGAGAGGGAGGCTGTCAGCCCCTCGACATAGCGCCCAACTCCCGCCCGGTTGTGAGGGATGGATGTGGCGTCTATGAGAACTCGGAGAGCCATCAACGCTCGCAATGGCAGCGGTGGCGGTGGCAGCGTCTGCACTCGTACTCCGTGTCGTGAGCCTCCGACTCAACCACCAGCCACGCCGTCAGGAAGATCAGCGACCCCGTAATGTAAAGCGTCGCCAACCCGATGTTTGCGAACGTCTTGCCCGTAACCTCGCCGAAGTTGTCGTTGCTGTCGTAATCAACGAACCACCGGCCGTGGCCGGCGCATCCACCCACGAACAGGCTCAGCACGAGTACCGGCACGAGCGCAAAACGCTTCATAGTCTCCCTCGCATTGCGATGAGCCTACCACAACCCCGGTGCGATTGACTCCCCCTCCGGGCCGCGCTAGAATCCGCCCCCTTCTCACGAGTCGAACGGGCGTGTAGCTCAGTTGGGAGAGCGCGGCACTCGCATTGCCGAGGTCGAGGGTTCGAATCCCTTCACGTCCACTTCGACGGACTCGCCAGCGAACTTAGGCGCTGACGAGTCCGACTCCTTGTAGAGCACATCCTTTGTCATGGCGACGGGCTGCATGATGAGCCCGACCTCCAGCCGACCCCGCCCCTTGGCCACCGAGTGCCAGATCACGTAATCGGCGAACCGGACGAGGAGCGACTTCATCCGTTCGGGCTGGTGCTTGTGCCGCTCGATGAGGTCCTGGAAGAGATCGAGCGAGTGAACGGCCTCGGTCTTGGAGACGACCTCGTTCTCCTCCGCCGCGAGTTCCGATTGCAGCTTCCGCTCCGTCTCCTTGAGTTCGTTGCGCTCCGCCTCGAGTGACGCCAGTTTGCCCTTGATCGAAGCGAGTGTCGCATCGCCGTCCGCGAGCGCGTCCGTGAGGCGATTGATCTTGGCGCCGAGGGTGCCGAGCAGCTCGCGTGCCCGCTCAAGGTCGGACTTCAGGCGCTTGATCGTGTCGGAGGCCGATTCCCGCGCGCCCTTCGCCATTGCTTCAAGGCGTTCGGGCTTGAGCCGAAGCTCTTTCAAGAAGGCGAGCACACCGTTGTCGAGCGTGCATGCCGGGACGTACTTCAGCCCGCAATCGAGGCCCTTCGATTTGTCGGCACCGGTGCAGACGTAGTAGGGATAGGGCTTGCCGCTCTGCCCCGTCCCGGCCTTCGGCGTCATCTTCCGACCGCAGCCGCCGCAGCGGAGCAGCCCTTGGATCAGGTAGATGTACTCGGCGTGGTTCTGAGCCGCGCGATGGCGATGCAGGTTGTTCTTGTCCATGATCGCCTGAATCCGGTCGTGGGTTTCAAGCGTCCGGAGCGCGGGCCAGTTGCCGTCGAGGAGCTTGCCGTCATGCTCCTGCTTGCCGGCGTACTTCTCGCTTCGGAGCATGCCGCAGATCATCGGCTTGTTGTAGCGCTTCTTGTTCTTCGTCCGGTATCCGCGGCGATCGAACTCCAAGACGACCTGGTCGGCGCTCTCGTGTTCGAGATAGATCGCGTCCATCTGACGGACATGGTCCGACCAGGGCGGATTGAAGACCCACGTCTTGTTCCGGTCGCGCGGGGCGTACCCGGACGGCGGCTGGCCTTTCGGCATCCCCTTCTCCGCGCGCCAGTCGTACTTCTCGGAGACGCGGTTGGAAGTCATCTCGCGCTCAAACTGCGCGAGCGCCGCCACGAGGGTCGCCATGAGCTTCCCGGCGGGCGTGGTGAAGTCCAGATTCTCATGGAGCGAGACGAGCTTGACGTCCCACTCGATGAGCTTCTCCGCGAGGTTGAGGAAGTCCTTCACGTTGCGCGAGATCCGGTCGAGCTTCGTGACCACGATCACGTCGATCATCCGGTTCTCGGCCAGTTCGAGGAGCTTCTTGTAGGCGGGACGGTTCTCGTTCTTGGCGCTCTTGCCGCGACGGACGCCGTCCTTCTCCCCTTCGACAAGGGTGTGCGCGTGGTGCCACAGGGGACCTTCCGGGTTCGAGTTGCGCCAATCCGCGTGTCCCTTCAGGCGATCGGTCTGCGTGTCGAGCGAACTGTCCTCCTTCTGCGCCTGCTTGTCGGAGGAGACCCGCGCATAGAAGGCCACGTTGAGCACCGGGCGCGTCGCCGCGTTCGCCGCGCTGTTGCCTGCCGCTTTCGTCTTCTTCGTCATGCTTCCCTCCTTTGCCGCTTACGCGGCCTTCCTGTCCTCGCGTCCCTCGAATGGGCGGACGTCCCGGCGCGCGGCCTCGTTGATGAGTCGGCCGCAGAAGTCGTCGATCTCCGCCACACGATCTGCGGTCGAGAGCCCGGCGAAGCCGTGACCTCGGCCCTTCTGGAACTCCGGGTGCGTCTCGGCCGGAATCGCTGTCACCAGAACGGTCATGGAATTTCTCCGCCGCTTCTTCTTGGCTTTCGGAAGGGCCGAGTCGGGACTCGGCCCTGACGGGTCTCCGCCGCCCGGCGACTTGTCCGGCGTGTGCGCGCCAGCGACCAAGCCTCCCGTAGGCTGAAGCGGACGACCGACGTCGATCGGACCAACAGATTGAACGCGCTCGACCTCGGGCTGTTCGTGGAATTCGTCGTTCGTCATGCTATTCCCCCCGAATTCTCCAGCCGATCTATTTCATGCCGCGCCCCTCTCCGAGGGCGCAGTCGTTGCGAGGGAGTTCAGGTGGATCTCAGGCTGCCGCGCCAGGCGCTTCGTCGCTCTCCGGCTCGGAAGCGTCGGGATCGGTCACGTACCAGTCGATCACCTCGGTCCGGTGGTGGCCGAGTTCCCGGGCGACCACCCTCGCCGCTTCTCCCCACGAGCAGCCGCGCGTCGCCATGATCTCGCGCATCCGCTCGGCGGCGAAAGACCTCCTGAGATCGTGGAACGTGGTGTCGGTGGCGCGGCCGACGCCGATGGACCGGAGCATGGCGTAGACCTTGTCGGACCACGCTTTGAAGGTCCGCTCCGCCTCCGGGATCAGCCCACGGCCCGGTGTCGTGACGGCTCGCGCAGCGTCAAGCGCGTCGCGCTGCTGTTGGTTGCGGATCACGACGAAGCGCGGCTTCCCGCCCTTCGTGCCGCGGACGATCCTGACGCAGTGAGCGTCCGCGTCCTTGTGCGGCCGGAAGAGCGCCGTCTCCTCGAAGCGCATGCCGAAGGTGCGCGCGAGCATCAGCTGGGCGAGAACGATGGGATGCTGCACCGCGTTCTGGATCGCCTGCCAGGTCTCCGCCGAAACGAGCTTCCCCGCACGGGTGTGCCGGGCGCCGGGCTCGACGCCGAGTTCCTTGTTCGAGCGCGGCATGAGGTTCTGCTTGCCGATCTTCCGGACCATCCACCGGAGATCGCTGAGCTTGTTCTCCAGGACGCGCTTCCCGGTGTGCGCCTCCTTCCACGCGGCGACCACGGCGGCGACGTGCTTGGCTCCGAGGTTCGTGAGCTTCTGGAGCCCGAACTTCGTCTCGACGATCCGGCAGGCCTCCTTGAGGTGGTTGGACCGCTGTCGCTGCATCCCGTCGCTGTCCTCGCGATTCTCGCTCATCACCTTGATGAGCTGCCGCTCCAGCGGCGAGTCGGACATGGGGTCGGCCATGGGAGTCTCCTTTCAAAATGGGTTTCATGGTTTGTAGGGGGACTCCCCCCGGCGGCACCAACGGTGCCACCGGAGGGAGGTCCGGCGGGAGGAAGGGTGCGGGGGAACTCTCGGGCAGGCGAGGCCAGTCACGCCACCGCCTGCGCCGCCGGCGAAGCTCGCGCCAGAGGCGAGCCTGCCGCTCGCGATGCTCCGGCTGCACTTCGTCCGGTCTGGGGGGCGCCCAAAGATCCCGCCACTGACGTCCGCCGCGCGACATGGCCATCCGTTTCCTCCTGATCCAATCGGGCCGGTGGGCGCTTAACCCGACGCGGGCCAAGGCACCCTGATCTGTCCGGCGTTCCGTCGGACAGATCGGGGTGCCCTGAACCTGCGTCCGGCCGATGGAGCAGGAGGTTGCGAAGGACTACATCACGGTGGCGGGATAGCGAATAGCCGCGACGAATCGCGGCTGTTCACGAGGGAGAGAGAGAAGAGAAAAACGAATGTCTGTTGTGGGAGGCCGTCAGCGCATCAGCGCGCCAACGAATGGCCGAATTTTTGCCTTACCTCCAAAGGTGTGGAATCGCTGTTAGATTCCAAACCACGCCTCCTACAATGCGCCTTCTCTCGACCCGCAGGAACCGCAACATGGGCGTGACGGATCGGATGACACTCGATGAGCTGGAGGAAGACCTCGAGCTCGACTTCTTCGCCTGGGGCGCGGAGAAGGCGGAGAACGACCGGCGCCGCGGCCCGTTCGCGGACACGATGGCGGGCAGCAGGGTCATCAAGGAGAACATCCAAGCGCTCGCGAAGGCGATCCGAAACGAGCAGGAGCTGATCAAGGGGGGCGCCACTCGGGACCATGGGACGGCGCTCCTCACGGCGGAGGCCTCGCAGCTTGCCCTCTTGACGCTGCGGGCCATCCTCAATGCGCTTGTGATGCTCGACGATGCCCGGGGCGAGGTCACGGTCCGCCGGGTGGCCAAGCTGATCGGGACGTGGTGCTGGCTCGAGGCCGTGCATGCCCGGCAGAAGGGTCACGACAAGGCTCTCCTGACATCGCTGATGCGACGCAACAAGAACGTGTACAACGCGAAATCACGCGCCAAGAAGATGCTTGCGAAGTTCAACGGCGAAAACTGGGAGAAGACGCATCTGGACATCAAGGTGGGCGGCTACCTCATCCATGCCGCCATCTCGACGACGAAGCTGTTCCAGCGGCACGTTCCCAAACGTCCCGGAAAGCAGTTGACGCTCGACTTGAGTCCCTTGGGGCGAAAGCGGCTCAAGCGGCTGCTTCTGGCGCAGATGGACTTCATCGCCCCTCGATGGCCCCCGATGGTCAAGCCGCCGCTTCCGTGGACGGGACTGGAGGGTGGAGGCTACATCCACCCCTCGATGCTCACCCTCGTCAAGGACATGGGAGAGATCTTTCACGCGGAGTCGATCGAGAAGGCGGACTTGCGCGTGCCCTGCGAGGCGATCAACGCGCTCCAAGAGACGGCGTGGCGCGTCAACGTCCCTGTTTGGGAGCGCATCCAGAAGGCGTGGGAACGCAAGGACCCGGCCGAGACGCTGCCGCGCTTCGCCTTCCAGAAGCTGCCGCCGTCGCTGCCGGACGACGCGCCGAAGGCGGACCTGGATCGCCGCAGGTACGAAAGGTCCGTCGCCTTCAGGGCGAATCGGGAAGCGGCCGCTCACCGGATCGAGATGCAGATGCTACAGGTCATCGTCGGCAAGATCGGGCGGTACGTCATTTACTTCCCCCATCAGATTGACTGGCGTGGCCGGGCGTATCCGATCCCGCAGTTTCTTCATCCGCAGGGGGACGAGTGCTCCCGCGCCATCCTCAAGTTCGCGAAGGGAAAGCCGCTGGGCGAGCGGGGCGCCTGGTGGCTGGCGGTGCACCTGGCCAACTGCTTCGGCGAAGACAAGATCCCGTTCCAGAAGCGCGTGCAGTGGGTTTACGACAACGATGCGGCCATCCTCGACTCGGCAGGACGGCCGTTTGACGGGGCGCGCTTGTGGGCCAAGGCGGGAAAGCCGTGGAGATTCCTCGCGGCGGCGATGGAATGGGCGGGGTATCGCCGCGACGGCCCCGGCTTCGAGTCTGCCTTGCCGATCGCCATGGATGGGACCTGCAACGGCCTTCAGCACTTGAGTGCCCTCGGACGCGACCCCGTGGGCGGCCGGTGGACCAACTTGATGCCGGGAGATCGGCCGCAGGACATCTACACCGAGGTCGCGCGGCAGCTCAAGGAGATTCTCCTTGCAGAGGCGGCGGCGGGGGAGAAATTCGCGGAACCTTGGCATTCCCTCGTCGATCGCCAGCTCGTGAAGCAGCCGACCATGACGACGCCTTACGGCGTCAGCGTGGGCGGGATCAAAAACCAGGTCCGTCAGCGGATGCGGGAGGCGAAGCTGGAGGCGCACTTTCCGGATCAAGTGGGGAGGGCGGCCATGTACCTCGCCAGCCGGCTTCGCGAGGCCATTTCACTTGTCGTGGTGCGTGCGAGCGAGATCAGCAACTGGCTCCAGGAGTCGGTCGAGCGCCTGGCGATCGAGGCGAATGTCGGCGTCGCGTGGATCACGCCGGTCGGACTCCCCGTGGAGCAGCGCCGACTCAAGCTTGACCTGACCGAACGCGTGGAGACGCTCGCGGGAGTGTTCGGCGCGCTCATCCCCGTCGTGCCGCATGAGGTGGAGCCGGACGAGCAGCGGAATGGGATCGTGCCGAACCTGATCCACTCGCTGGATGCCTCGCACATGATGCTGACGGTGAACGCGCTCCATGCGCGCGGGCTGCGCGATTTCGCGATGGTCCATGACGGCTACGCGGTGCACGCCGGCGACGTGGACGTGATGAACGTGGTGCTGCGCGACCAGTTCGTGCGGGTGCACGAGGAGTTCACGCTCGCCAAGGTGGTCGAGCTGATGCGCGCGGCGGCGCCGGGGCTCAAGATGAAGGCATCGCCGCCGGTGGCGGGGACGCTTGAGCTCGCGAGCGTGCGGCGGTCTGAGTATTTCTTTGCGTGACGGCGTTATGTCAACTTGCGGCGCGAGCCGGGCTCTTCTTTCTGCAAGCGCGCCGCGAGGAGCGCGCGCACGGGCTCTTCTGTTCGGCTGTTGGCGCAATCCAAATCGTGTTCTTTCTTTTCGGTGTCTCTTCTCCCTCTCTCCGACGCGCCGCGCGGGCCCGCGCGGCGCGGAGATTCCCCTCTCAGGTTTCTCCTGCGCTCGCCTATCTCCTCCCCTCTCGGATTGCTTTTTCGTCCTTTCCTTGGGGCGCTGTGCTACCGGGTGCGGAGGTCGTAATCGAGTTGGAAATGGGTCCGCCGAAGAGAGCGCGGTTTCTCGTTACGGGGAGCAAGACCTTCAGGGGCCAAGGCAACCCTGTTGCTCATGTCAAGCCTTCATTTCCGCGTCTGACTGGCCCTCCAGTTACGAAGGAGCCTTTCTGCATCGGCGCGCAATACGGGATCAGTCTGCGCCAACCGCTCCAACACGCTCTCCACAAGCTTGCGGCGCAAATCGAGGGCACGCGCACAGTCAGAGTCGGTCGCTTCGCTCGGAGCGTGAATCGAGAGTACCCGGGAGTAATGGTCCTTCAACACTGCCCCTAATGCATCGACGAGTTCAGCGCGTGTACCAGCATCTTGCTCCTGCGAGACGTGGTCCAGTCCGAATTGGAACGCCTGCGAATCCCAAATGTCGAGCAGAACGCGGATAGCAGCACGCCGTACGGCCGGTTCTCTGTCACAAGTAACGCGCTCCTTGAGCGCCTCCACCGCCGCCGCGTCAGATGGATGGTGAGCCAGGTAGATTCCCAAGGCGTAGAGAAGGTCTATCTTGGAATCTGCGACTTCAGTGCCGCGTAGACGATCGATCATCGTCCATTTCTCTGCATCGCTGGACGGCGCGAGCACGATGCTGACCGCCTGCACGCTACTGGGATCTTTGGCGGCCTGTTGGGGGTGCTTGCTGGCATCCTGTTGCTGTGATGCTGCATCGTTCTTGGGAGCAGCAGGGAGGTCAGTCGCAAGGGCGTTGGCAGGTGTTACCGAGGCCGGAGTTACACGAGGACGACGACGTCCTACAAAGACAAACAACGCCACGAGTGCGCAGATGAGGCATGCGCACGCGAACACACGACGGTACCCACTCATACGGCGTACTTGCGGGAATCTACTTCTTGCTTAGTTCTTGATCCACGAACTCGCGAAGTCTGCCGATTTGTTTGGAGACCGCATCAACTAGCTCGCTTCGCGACGGCCTATTCTCAGCTTTCGCCTTTGCAATCGCCTCTTCTACTGCGTCGAGAAGAGCTTTCTCTAGGTTCGCGAGAGTCTCGCTGCATTTCGTTCGAGCGGCGCCTTCCGAGAGATCACCCTTATGGAACTTGGCGAGCGTCTCGTCGATCACGCGCGTCAATGCTTCAGTGGGTGAGGTCGTGGGCGCGATTCCCGGACTTCTCAAAATAATCACGACGCCGTCATTCGGAGCCGTCACTTTAGATGTGTCCGTCGACTGCGTGTGCCCCGTCAGCGAAGATGAGAGAGCATACTCACCGGACGTCAAGAAGCTGAACTCGAAGCGTCCCTCGCCGTCCGTTGTTTGGGAGACGAGGGACCCCTTCGCGATGCCGGGGCATGATATTGTAACTTGAACGCCGACGAGGGCACTGCCATCGTTAGAGCGCACCGCACCCCGGATGGCCACACCACCGGGTCTGAGGGCCACAGCGTGTTCGGTTCGCCCCTGTTGAACGGCAAGGCGCTCCAAGTGCATCGCGTAGCCATTCCTCGCGACCATGAGCACAGCGACCTTGCCCGTCAACGAACTGGCGTACATGCGGACCTTTCCCGAGCCATCAGTTTTCTTCTCGGTTGAGCTGGAGGCGTTGGCTGCATCCGCGTCGAACAGCTTGCACGATGCGCCAGAGATGGCGGAGCCCGCCTGGTCGGTGACGAGTAGCTCGATTGTGTCGTGGGCCAGCGCGCGAATCAGGACCGAAGTGTCACGTCCCTCCAAAACCCTGAAGACAGTCCATGCACTTCCCTTGGGATGCGGGTCGCCACCGACGACCTGGTAGCGGTAGCGTGTATCAGCATGCAAAAGCACCGAATAGATGCCCTGCTCAAGATCGTTGAGAACGATGCGCCCCTCACTGTTGGTGACCCCACCACACTTGCCGTTCATTCGATAATAAGTCTTCTCCAGTTCGCCGCCATCTGCCCGAATCGAAACGTCTACCCCTGCGAGAGGTGCTTCTTCAGTAGTGACGACGATGGTCATCGATCCGCCACGCGGATATCGCAGATCTTGGACCAGCTTAAAAACCGTCGGCGACGACAACGATTCACCCTTCCCGCCCTCTCTAGGAAGACGCGCGAGGCCAGCCGCATCCAATTCGATTGCGGCACTCGCCACACTGAATCCTCGCGTCGGGTCGCTTCGGACCGACTCGAGTGTGAAGCGACAACTGCCGCCGCTCATCCAAGTAGCGAGCGGCAGGCGAAAGTGATAGCGCGCCTCACCGTCCGTGTCACATGCGGATCTCTGCGCGGACTGGCGAAGCACCACATGACTTGGACAGAGCTGCCCGTCGGCGTCCAAGACGTTGCCTGAGACATCGATCAGTTCGCTGCCCTTCAGATCCAAAGGTGGTTCGACACGGTGGGTTTCCTTCGGGGGCGGCGACAGAGGCCGGCTGTTAGTCGTGACGCCGGTGTGCGGCTTGCCATCGACAGCCGGACGAAGCAACCAAAGGCCCACGAGCGTAGCCGCGAGCGCGGCCCCCAACCAGATAACGCGCGATGGACGCACAATTACTCCTTCAGGCGCTCAAGCGCCTCCAAGGATAACCTCCGCTCTTCGGGTGAAGGATGGGATTCCTGAGCGACTCGGCGATAGTAGTCGAACGCCTTGCTCTTCATCCCGGCTCGCTCGTAGACGCGAGCGATGTTGAACCACTCTACTCGCTGATCCTTCACAAGTTCAACAAATCTATCTGGGAGTTCTGGTGGGATGGTCCCCTGGAATGCCATCGCAAGGTGCGCGATGATGAAGGAGAGGGAGTCGGGCCCCATGTGCCAGTCGGAGGCCACATCGGGGGATGGCATCTGACGCGTTGTCTCAAGCAGCAACTCGAACTCGACGCGGTTCCCTAAGAGTGAGTTGACCTGTTGCAGGAGAGCACCCGCCCTGCGCCTTGCCTCTTCAACGCGGTTCAGCCGCCGAAGCGCTGCAATGCTGTAGTCCTCGGCCAGTAGGTCCGCTACATGTAGGGGGGTGCGCCATCGTCGCACCTCGGCCGAGAGTGAAAGCAGGTCGAGTATAACAAGCTGACTCAGTTCATCGTCGTGGCCGAAGATAAGGGTTGCGAGGAAGAACGCCTCAAGGGTGCTTCGGCGCCCGTCTGATGCCAACCAAGAAGGAACTCCTCGATTGAGCATGATCTGTGATCGGGATTCGCAGGCGAGTGCCAGCAACTCACGAGCCGCTTCCTTGCGTTCCCCAGCGGAACGGCCGCGATTCAGCATGCTCACGAGATCTGCGCCACGTCGAAGACGATCACGTGGACTTGCGGCGGTCACCACGCATGCTGAACACAGCGCCAGAAGCGGCGCGAACCCCAGAAGCCGAGTCACGCTTCTTCTCGGTGACAGATTACTGACAGTCCTTGGGCGTTTTAATGCCCCCCGGCGGGTTCACTTGCCCGTCCTTACCGGAGGCGAGCACGCCGGATCCTCCCGTTCCTTTCGTGGCGAAGGAATTCGCAGGATTCTTCCCTGTCGCGATCGCGTCGCCACCATTCCCGCCTTTCGCGCCTCCAAAACCGCCGTCTCCCGCCTTTGCGATCGCAACACCATGCAAAGCGACTGCCTTGGCGTTCCCGCCATGTCCTCCTGAGCCTGCGAGCGTACTCGTGTTACCTCCATTACCGCCAGTCGCTTTCGCGAATCGAAGAGGATCCGTCTCGATGAGCGAGGTTCGAAGCGCGAAAGCCGTTCCTCCTTCGCCTCCGGTTGCGGGAGCTGGAATGATGGTGTCTACCCCGGGAATCGAAAGAGCAACACCAAGTCCGCCCATTCCACCCTCTGCGGTCGCGTCACCGATGTCTGACTGCGCGCAAGCATGGCCGCCGTTCCCGGCCAGGAAACCCGAGCCGCCCACACCGCCCTTCGCCGTGGCAGAGCCGCGTCCGCCTGCGCGACCAATCGCACTTCCGCCATCTCCTCCTGAAATCGCTCCGCCACCACCATCTCCGCCGGTGGCATCTGCAAGCGCTCCGCTAGTGGTCTGCGCAAGAGCTCCTTGCCCGTCGCCACCGGAAAAACCACCTCCGCCGCCCTTGTTGCCATGAGCCGTTGCGTTCCCTTCGCCAGAGACCGCAACGCACACGCCTGTACCTCCGCCGAACAAGAGGCCGAACCCGCCCTTGCCGCAGGTGGAGTCGGCGCTGACGGTGCCTTCCGCCGTCGACGTGCCGCCGTTACCGCCCTTGAAGATTCCGAAGCCGCCGTCACCACCGAATGCTAGAGCTTTGCCCGTGGTGGTGGGAGTCGCTGGCTGAACGACACCGTCACCGCCATTCTTGCCGTTGCTTCCGTCACCGCCAGCGGCCAGGCCGATTCCCCCTGCGGGGATTGGGGCCGTGGCCATGCCACCCTTAAATCCGATAGTGGTACCATCATCGCCACAGCAGATCGTGACTCCCATCGCACCCGCCACGGGAGCAGTGGCTTCGCCATCTTTGAGCACGGTCAGATAGCTGACCGGGATCATGAGACCACCTCCCATGTCGATCGTTCCGACGAAGGACTCCGGATGATCGGGATCAGGCGCGGGACACGCCTGATGAATCTTGTCGCGCAATTCCCGCAGCTTGGCGCGGTCGGGCGTTGTCGTGAAGCACAGCTGCCCATCCGTCTTGAAAGGTCCCAGGCTTGCGAGCCAGTCCTTGATGATGGCGGCCTTTGTCGCATCGTCCATGCGTGCGGGACGCGAAGCAAGCGCGCTGGAGCTCGCGGCGCCCAATGCGACAGTAGTACACAGCACCAGAAGGAAACCTGCTTTCCGCATATCTTTCTCCATCTCTTTTCCTAGAAGGTCAGAGCGGGGAGTATACGGGCGCGGTTGCCAGCATTGAATTCTGCACGCAAAAAAACTGGGGGAACATTTTCCTCTTCCACTGGACTGGCGGCTTGAAGCGCGGCCGCTCGGTCACCGAACCCATATGCACCGACTTTTCTCTCGCGAGACACGCCGTCCGGTCCCATATGGGCCAAGCGCGATGGAGACGAGGCCTTCAATCGTCCTGCGTCATTGGCGCGTCGGAAGTCGTTCAATTCCTCTTGACAGTCATTCTCGCTCGCGAAATTGGTCGCTTGGATGAGCGGCTATCCTGGAGCCTGGGAGAATTGGCCACCGAATCGAATCCGGGATAACGAGAACGAACACGCGGCTGGATGCGGTGCCGTTCATGCAGTGGCTGCCGGCGCAGGAACGGGATGGATGAGGGGGATGGTCCATGGCGGGTTGGTCTTGGAAGCAGGATCAGCGGAATCGCAAGGCAATCGGAGTTGAACGAAGTACGTGCGAGGAACGGGCGACCCGAAGGTCTTTCCGCCGACGGAGCAGAAGCCCCGCCGCCGCACCGCGCCGGTTCGTGGTCGCCGCCGATCCGCATGACGGACCGAGGCGAGCCACTCCTCTATCGCGCGCCGCCCGGCACTGAGCGTCGCGCTTCCCCGAAACCCAAGTTGGATGTCCGAAGACCTCCTCCCCGGTCGGGGGGAGAGAGGAAGTCTTCCCCCGTTGATGCTGCCGTCCGTCGCGAGTCGAGGGCTCGCGGGGAGGGGACTGGCCGTCTCGCGTGGGAGCGAGGCAAGGCTTCGTGCGCCCTTGGGCGTCTGGCGTGTCCGCCGCCAGCGGTCCTGTTCCATCCGGACCGCCCGATGGGGCCCGCCGCCATGAGAGGCGACAAGCGCCGTTCGCCCGGGCTTCCGCCCGAGCCGGGTGTGGGGGCCCGCGCCCACTGAAGGACGCGGGTGAAAGAAGAGACCTGCGCTGCTCCGCCGCGAGGACGCAGGTGGATGTGCCAGGCATGGAGCCCGGCTGCTGGCCGATCGTCGCGGCCGCGCCGTCCAGGGCGCTCGGGCCGAAGCCCACGGAATACTGGGAAGTAGCTTGTTGAGGCCGTTTGCGCGAGTCGTCATCGCGGGGCGATTCGCGCAAACAGCCTTTCCGACACGGTCCACGGCCTCCGTTGGGCTCGCGCACGCCCGTCAGTCCTGGCTCGCGCCACGACTGACGGGCGCCGCCGTCCACACGCGGCTGGGACCCCGCGCGCTCCAACTCCGTCGGAGCCTCCGCACGCCCAGCCGCTCTCGCGTTTCCCCCTCCCTTTCGCCGCGCATATTCGGCGCGGCGAACCCGCCTGCGGCGGGCCAGGGCCAGGCCGCGGGAGGGCTCCGCCTCTCCTCGGCTCCTGGCTCCTTTGGGGTGGGGAAGCACCGCTTCGCTTTTCACGACTTCATCCAGCCCGGGGCGACCCGCTCCGCCTCGCCGAGCATCTCCTGGAATCGCTTCCAGATCCGCCGGGGGTCGCCCACGCGCAGGAGGTCCAGCAGTCGCTGTTCGGTGAAGTAGGCCAGATTCTCCGGCGTCGAGTGTTCCTTCACCTGGCCCCGGACCGGATCGGGCAGGCCGAGCAGGCGCAGGGCGCGGGAGACGCTGTTGACGGGGAGCTTGAGCACCCGCTCCAGCGCATGATTGCTCTTGAGCCGTCGGGCCTCCAATTGGCGGGCATAGAACTCGGCCCGCTCGATCGGATTCACCCGGGCCAGATGAGCCTGATAGCCCTTCCACGCCTTGGAATCGACGTGATCGTGGTGCATCAGCAGATCGGGCTTCTCCTCCAGAACGAGATGCTGGCGCCTACCATCCACCCGCAGGTAGCATGGCGTGAACACCCGAAGGAGTTTGCGGGGAGCCAAGGGGTCGCTTAAGTTCGCTGTGAGTGCGTTGATGCCCACTTCGACTCGGCCGCGCTCCCTCCTTCGCGCCCTGCGTCG
>Ga0247727_10000212_pt1 | contig 136720 bp, 115 predicted proteins | sample WisWelCaveWW1625_FD_202498 | JGI IMG/M metagenome (GOLD analysis project Ga0247727, IMG submission 202498) | Biofilm microbial communities from Wishing Well Cave, Virginia, United States - WW16-25 | ecosystem: Environmental > Aquatic > Deep subsurface > Groundwater > Cave microbial mat... | reverse complement strand
CACTCTCTTGCATAAGCGGACTCCTGGGGTTGATGGTTCATTCGTGTGCGGGTCACACGACCCGCGTTTGACAACCCGATGCTACCAGCACTTCAGGTTGTCCGCTTTTCAAATGACCAGCTACAAGGCTCACGGGAAACCATCGCGATTCAGGGAGATTTGGCGCTGCTGCCGGAATCCGCCGCCATCGTGGGCTTCACCACGAATTCCACGTGGCGGATGGGTGTGGCCGCGAGCGTGATGTTGAGCGAATTGGCGCCGTCGGGAATCTCGATGCCGAAGCGATACAGCATTTCCTTGGGCGTGATCCCGCGTCCGCCGGTGCTGGTCGTGGTCGAAACGCCGCTGGTCTTGAGCACGCGGCCTTGATTGTCGCGTGCTTCCACAAGCACGAGGCGCAGATGGTCCAGCGGGTAGGCCGTGCGCAGGTGGAGGTTGGCTTCGGATGACGACCCCGTGTAGCCTTCGGGAAGGCTGGCGTGGGCGCCGCTTGCGCCGATGAACTCGATCTCTTCGCCGAACTTGCTGGTCACCGAGCGCTCCTCGATCAATTCACGCTGCGAGGGAGCGGTAATCTGTTCAATGCTCCAGAGTTCCTCATCGGGAAAACCGGATGTGCGCGCGAAACTGAAGGAGAGCCGCCACGAAGGCTCTTCGAGCCAGAGCGCGTCCGAGAACGCCGTGTAATGGAAGCCCTTTCGCCAGCCGGAACTGAAAGAGCCTCCCTCCCTCGATTCCCCAGCCGCGTTGCGGACGCCGATCCGGCAGGCACTCCAGTGTTCGGTTGGCTTCCCGTTCTCCTCAATCGTGAATGTCGCGCGTGTGAATGCCCTGGCCTCGTCGGCGATGGGTCCCATTCCCGTCTCCTTGCCCGTCAGTCCGGTTTCCAGCCGCGTGAGCGTGATCTTCAATCCGTTCGTGGTGCGGGAGGCGGGCAGAGTTTCTGCCGGCCAGTTGGTTTGTGCCTGCGGCACTCGCTGAATCACCGGGAATTCGCCGGCCAGCACCGGACTGCCGGCGGTCGCCGGCTCATACACCTTGACGGTGAACCGTTCGGCGCGGCGAGGGTAGGACCGCAGCACCCAGCCCGAGAACTCCCTGCCCGATTTCTGCGTCATGGTCAGGTTGGCGCTTTGTTGCGGCGTGGCTTCCAGGCCGGACTCGTCCATTGGCGCGACATAAAATCGGGTCACGCCCCCGCCGGGCGGCAGGTTGTCGCGCCGGAACCAAACGACGACGCCGTCGGGTGGGGTCGCGAGCGAATTCGCTTTCAGTCCCAGCCGCGCGCGCAGGCTCGGCGGCAGGACCGGCTGAAACAATTCCTGCCACCGTCCGTTGATGGCGCAGACGTGGTTCGTACCGCGAGTCACCTTTAGAAGCGTGAGTTGCGAGCCATCGGACAAAACGCAGACTCCCGCCGAGGGCGGCCGGATGGAAAACCACGCAATCCCGGCAACGATGATCGCGAGCAGGAGCGCCAGAACCAGCAGTCGCAAGAAGCGCATGGGAGTCCGCAGTGCTTCCGCCTACTTCCTCCCCAGCCCGAGCGTTTCCTTGCAGAAACGGAGGCTCCGCTCCAACTCGCTCTTCTGATACTCCTGCTCCTCCTTCGCGTCGGCGGACTTGTGTGGTGGCAGGGCTTTGCCGCGTTTGGCCAGCGCGAGGAACTGCGCGAATTCGCCCGCCCGCGCCTTCGGCCAGGCTTTCCAGAAATCGGTTCTCAAATACGGAATCTCGCGCGCAAAACCGGAGATCGTCTCGATATGCACCGACACGTCCGGGCAAAGCGCCGTGAATTTTGCGAAGTACGCCTTCAAGTCCACACACCCTTCGCCCATCGCCGTCCACTGCACCTTCGCGCCGTTCTCGGATTCCCAGATCATCGAGTCGCGCAGGCTCGTCGTGAGCGTGTACGATCCGAGCGTTTCCAGGCTCGTCATCGGATCCTCCATCGTCCAGCAGGCGTTGCCGGAATCCAGGTTGGCGCCGACGTAATCCTTCCCCGCCGCCTCAATCAACGTCACCAGTTCCCACGCCTGCATGTCGCCCGCGTGGTTTTCGATGGCGATCTTCACACTGGCGTCCAGCGCGCGGCTGCGGCACGCCTGGCAAACCTTGACCGTGTCGGCAATCCGCGCCTCGATGCCGCCCTCGCTCTTGCGGTCCTCGCCGCCGCCGAGCACGACGCGGATTACCGGCGAGCCGAGCGCCTTTGCCACGCGAATGCCCAGCGCCAGGTGTTCTTCCGCCGTGCCCCATTTGTTTTTGAACGACTTCGAGGTCGGGCAGATGCTCCACGTGCCGACGTGGATGCCGATGCCGAGATCATCCGCCTTTGCTTTCACTTCTTGCAAGTGCGCCAGTTCGAGTTTGTCAAAGGCGTCCAGGTCGGTGATGAACAGCGAATCGAGTTTGAGCGACGCGGCGTAATCCAGCAGCGCGGGCGCTTTCCAGCCCATTGCGCGCACGGCGAAGTTGTCGAGGCCCAGTTTGATTTTCCTGGCGGGCGCGGATTCGGCGGCGGTCGAGACGCTGGAAGCCATCGCCAGCCCCGCGCTCATCGTTCCCATCGTCTTCAAAAAATGCCGCCGGTTTTGGCCGGCGTCCGCTGTCGTGGTCGGTCGCATGATTGACCTTTTAGGCCAAAGCCGTTCTACTGACGAGCAAATGTTGACTGAGACATCGTTCCGCGGATTGGCTGAGTTCGCGCCGGGCTTCACGCCGCGGCCCCAAATCAGCCACGTGCTGTTTGACTTCGACGGCACGCTTTCGCTCATCCGGCAGGGGTGGCCCGAGGTGATGGTGCCCATGTTCGCCGAGAAGCTGCCGCCGTTGACGGGCGAAAGCGAGGAGGCCCGCCGCAAACTCTGCTTCGAGGACATCATGCGCCTCAACGGCAAGCAGACGATTTACCAGATGATCCAACTGGCCGAGCGCATCCGTGAGCGGGGCGGCACTCCGCATGACCCACTCGAATACAAGCACGAATACCTCGGCCGCCTCGAGGAACGCATCCGCCACCGCGCCGACGGCCTGCGGCGCGGCGCGGCGCAGCCGGACGAATGGCTGGTCCACGGCTCGCGACCGTTGCTCGAAACGCTGCAACGCCGCGGCCTGCCACTTTATCTGGCCAGCGGCACGGACGAGCAATTCGTCAAGCGGGAGGCGGAGTTGCTCGACCTCACGCGCTACTTCGGCCCGCGCATCTACGGCGCGCTCGACGACTACAAGCAGTTCTCGAAGAAGATGGTCATCGAACGCATCCTGCGCGAGAACCGGATTCCGGGCGAACAATTGCTCTCCTTCGGCGACGGCTACGTCGAGATCGAAAACACGAAGGACGTCGGGGGCCTGGCGGTGGCGGTCGCCAGCGACGAGGCGCGCAACGGCTCGGGCCGCTTCGACGAATGGAAACGGCAGCGCCTGCTCGGCGTCGGCGCGGACGTGGTGATTCCCGACTTCCGCGACGCCAAAGCATTGCTGGGAATTCTCCTTGGCGAATGAAACGGCTGCCCGAACCGCTCGACCTCAAGAAGATCAAGGTGCTGCCCTTGGCCCGGCGACAGAGCCTCAGCACCTTGAAGGAGATCCTCGTGGACCCGCAATCAGCGCCGCCGCCGTGCGGGGGCGAACTGGCGGCGTCCCTCGAAGCCTGCGCCAAAAAAATCACCGCCGCGCGCGAGCACGAAGCCGCGGTGATCCTGATGTACGGGGCGCACCTGATCAAGAATGGCGCCCTGTGCATCGTGAATGAGCTCGTGAATGCCGGCTGGGTCACGCACCTGGCCACCAACGGCGCGGGCACCATCCACGACTGGGAACTGGCCTTCTGCGGGCGCACCGCCGAGAGCGTGCGCGACAACGTCGCCACCGGTTCGTTCGGGACCTGGGACGAAACGGGACGGAACATCCACCTTGCGCTGCTGGCCGGCGCGGTTCACGGCGAAGGTTACGGGTTGAGTCTAGGCCGGTTCATCGAGGAGGAGGGTGTCACGCTGCCGGAAACCGCGGCGCTGGAAAAGGAAATACGCGACGCGCCGTCGCATCCGTTGTCGCCCGCGCGCGCGGAACTGCTCCGGGCGATGGTCGCGCACAAACTGCCCGCCGGACTGATCAAGGTGAGACATCCGCATCGGAAAACCTCGCCGCTCGCCAACGCCTTTAGACAGGGCGTGCCGTTCACAGTGCATCCGGGAATCGGCTATGACATCATCGCGGCGCACCCGATGTTCCGGGGCGCGGTGATTGGCCGCGCGGCGGACATTGATTTCCGGCTGATTGGCAGTTCGATTGACCGGCTGGACGGCGGCCTGGTGCTTTCGGTTGGCTCGGCCATCATGGCGCCGCAGGTGTTCGAGAAGAGCCTCAGTTGCGTGAACAACCTGCGCCTCCAGGCCGGGCGTGAGATCGTCGGCGGCCACGTGATCTACGTGGTGGACCTGCAGGACGGCGGCAACTGGGACTGGTCGAAAGGCGAGCCGCCCAGGGACAACCCCGCCTACTACCTGCGCTTTTGCAAGAGCTTCTCACGCATGGGCGGCGGGATGCAATACGTCCAATGCGACAACGTCGCATTCCTGCACAACCTGCTTCATCGCTTGAACGCATGACCCATGAACGAGTCGCGTTTCGAGGCGATAACCGGGCGCTACGAGGGACTTCGCATCCTGGTTGTCGGTGATTTCTACCTCGATCGTTACCTGGAGATTGATCCGTCTAAACAGGAAACCTCGATCGAGACCGGCCTGCCGGTTCACAATGTCGTCAATGTGCGCGCCCAGCCGGGAGCTGCGGGGACGATCCTCAACAACCTCGTCGCCCTCGGTGTCGGCGCGATCTATCCAATCGGCTTTTGTGGGTACGACGGCGAGGGATTCGAGATGTGGAGAGCCTTGCGCGCGAAGCCCGGGGTGAAACTCGATGGTTTCATCCAGACTTCGGATCGTCGCACATTTACCTACTGCAAACCGCTGATTATTTCCAAAGGCAAGCCGCCGGTGGAACTCAACCGCCTGGATTCGAAGAATTGGACGCCCACGCCGGCCAGTCTCCAATTTCAACTGATCGACAACCTGTGCAGACTGGCCAGAAACAGCGACGCGGTGATCTTGATGGATCAGGTGGACATTCCTGAAACGGGCGCGGTCACCAGGAAACTGCTGGCCGAAGCGCAACGCGTGGCCCGGAGCAATTCCGAATTGCCTATTCTCGCCGACAGCCGGCGGGGTCTGCGACATTTCCCGCCGCTGATCTTCAAAATGAACGCGGCCGAACTCGCGTCGCTGAGTGGCTCGAAACCCGACCTGGACCTCGACGAGATCAAATCCCTCGCCCGGGAGTTGGCTCACAAGAATCGCCGGGCTGTTTTCATCACCGCTGCAGAACGCGGGATCATCGGTGCTTCGCCGACGGACGATGTTGAACACGTTGCCGCCCTGCCCGTGCGCGGACCCATTGACATCGTCGGCGCGGGCGACTCCGTGACGGCGAATCTGGCCGCAGCTTTGGCCGCGGGTGCCGGGTTGCGCGAAGCCCTCGAACTGGCGAATGCCGCCGCTTCGGTGGTGATTCATCAACTGGGCACCACGGGAACGGCCAGCGTGCCGGAAATCCGGGCGGTCCTCTGCTGAGTTACGATTCGGGGCGGCAGACGTCCGAAGCAGCCGCGGGTTGCCACGGCGCTCCCGAAGTGCGAACATCCCACCCACCGATGTTTTCGATGCGCCGCTGTTTCACCATCATCGCGGGATTTCTCCTCGTCGCCGCGGGAACTTGGCGCGGCCAGGCGCACCAGGATTTGCAGGGACTCATCACGCGGCTCACCGAACAACTCAGCACCAATCAGAACAATCTGGACGTCTTGCTTCAGCGTGCCGACCTCTACCGGCTCCACGGAAGCTGGAAGGAAGCCCGGACGGACTACCTTGCCGCCGCGAAAGTGGCGCCGCGCTCCGTCGCGGTTCTGATCGGCCAGGCCCAGTTGCACGCGGACACGGGCGAAAATCCCGAGGCGAGGCGCGCCTTCGACGCGGCGCTGGCCCAGGAACCAACCAACTGGGTGGCGTTGTTTGGCCGGGCGCGCGTGCTCGCACGGCTCGGAGAACGCAAAGCTGCCATCGCCGATTACTCGCGTGGCGTCGCGCTGACGCCGAGTCCGCAACCGGACCAATTCCTGGAGCGGGCGGGATTGCAGGCGGCGGAACTCGGCCCGGCCGCGGCCATCGAAGGGTTGGACGAGGGAATGGCGCGGCTCGGCTGGTTGGTGACGTTGCAGCGGACGGCCATTGACCTCGAACTGAAACGCCAGCGGCACGACCAGGCTTTGGCCCGCCTCGAAACGATCATCGCGCGCTCGAACCGGAAGGAGTCTTGGCTGGCGATGAAAGGCGAAATCCTGCTGGCTGCGGGCAAGGCGCAGGAGGCACGAGCGGTTTTCGCCGAGGCGATGAAGGCGATTGAGGGCTTGCCGCCGAGATTGCGAACTTCACCGGGCATGACCGACCTCCGCGCAAAGGTCGAACGCCTCATGGCCGGATCGTCCTCCGGCGGCGCAACGGAAAAACAAGAAACCGGTCCCCAACCCGCGCCGCCGGCAAGTTGACTCACCCATCCATGAAACGCTTCGTTCCTGCGTTGGTAATTCTCGTTGCTGGATTTTCCGCCGCCCGCTTGCCGGCAGCCGTCGCGCAGCATGAGTTCAATGGCAACCTGAATTCCGCCTCGGGCGGCGCGGCGTTGACGACCGGGTTCGCGCCGCCGGCCGGGAGCGCGGGCGTGACCTACTCCAATGTGACCATCGCTGGCGGCGCAGCGCAGGTGGCGGCCTTTACTCGCGGCACGTACTTCACCATGACCCACGGCCTTGGCGCGAACGGCGGCGGCACGTTGCTCAATCAATACACGCTCATCTTCGACGTGATGTTTCCCAGCCACACCAACGCCTGGGCCGTGCTCTACCAAAACTCCCCGGCCAACAACAATGACGGCGAGTGGTTCATCAATGGGAGCCGGGGCCTTGGCATTTCCGGCAACTACGGCGGCTCGGTGCCTGATGGAGTTTGGCACCGACTCGCCGTGGTGGTGGACAACGTAGCTGGCACGCTAACGAGTTTCATCAACGGCACCCAGGTTCAGCAGAACATCGGTTTGGTGCTCGACGGCCGTTGGGCCATGGGTCCGACGGTCTTGCTGTTCGCGGACGAAAACCAGGAAAACTCCGCCGGCTTGGTCAACTGCGTCCAGCTTCGCTCGGAAGCCATGTCGGCCACCGACCTCGCCGCGCTCGGTGGCGCCAGCGCGGCGGGAATTCCGATGCCGGCCCCTCCCAGCGCGCTCCAGGTCGTCACGCCAAACGGCGGCGGAAGCTATCAGGCCGGCACCACGCAAACCGTCGCGTGGACGGTGTCCAGCCCGGGCGGTCTGGTGCAGATTGATCTGTATCGGGGCGGAGTGTTCTTTCAAAGCATCGCGCAAACCGGGTTGAGCCAGAGCAATTACCTCTGGGCAATCAACCCGTATCTGGGCGACACCAACAACTATCGGATCAAGCTCACTTCGGTCAGTTACCCGGCAGTGACCGACAGTTCGGACGGCGATTTTTCCGTGTTCGGTTCATCGGGCAGCCTGAACCCGCGGTTCGGCCAGCCGCTCCAAACCAACGGCGGTTTCGAGTTGGTATTTGGCAACTGGCAGATACTCGCGGGCGGTCCGGGGGTCCTCACGGGCACGGGCAGCAAAGGTTCGCCACACAGCGGCACCAATTTCCTCCACGGCGGCATCAGCACTCCCGCCAGCACCGCCATCGTCCGGCAGGACATTGACCTCCTCGCCGCCGGGTTCACGACGAACGACCTCGACACCGGCGCCGTGCTGGACGCCGAAGCGTGGCTGCGAAATTTTTACGGCGCGGGCACGTTCGACGATCAGGTTTATTATCGCGTCGGTTTTCTCGACGGAGCGAACCAGGAGCTTTACGCCGTGCGCTGCATGATCGCCGCGAACAACGCGTGGCTGCCGCGCACTCTTTCTGGCCTGCTACCGGCGGGCACGCGGAAACTGCGGCTCGAAGTCGTCGGCAAACGCCGGCGCGACGCGGACAACGACAGCATGGCCGACGACCTGATCGTGCGCCTGCAAAAGCCCTTCCCACTCCCCCCACCCACCATCACCAAGAAGCCCATGCTTCAGGACGTCCGCACCAACGCGATGACCCTGATCTGGGAAACGGACGGCAACCTCGCGCGGCATTACGTGGACTGGGGCCTGAGCAACGTCGCCGAACACACGCTCAGCCAGATCGAGACGTTGCAGATTGACCCGACGCATTTCGTCCATCGCGCGACGATCCCGGGCCTGGATACCGAGACGAGTTACCTTTATCGAGTCCGGAGCGGTCCGGACGCGACGCCGACCTACTCCTTTATGACCGCACCGCGGCGCACCACGCCGTTTGTCACCGCGTGGTGGGGCGACAATCACGCCGGGACGGTGACGCTGGCGAAGCACGTGACCAACATCACGGCCCACGCTCCGAACATGATCTGCGTGGCGGGCGACATGGTCAACAGCGGCAATTCGATCTCCGAGTGGCACAACTACTGGTTCAAACCGCTGGAGACTCTCAACGCCGCCCAGACCACGCCGGTCGTTTATGCCCGCGGCAATCACGACGGCGAGCACGCGCTGGCCTACGCCTACAGCGCACTGCCGGGCAACGAATCCTGGTTCGCATTCGACTACGGCAACAGCCGGTTCATCTTCCTCGACAGCGAAGTGCCGACCAGCACGCCAAGCGATCAATACGCCTGGTTGCAAGCCGAACTCAACCGGCCCGAAACCCGGCAGGCCGCCTTCCGCATTGTTTGTTTCCATAAACCGCCCTACGTGAACCTGTGGAACGGCGGCGGTTACACCGGCGAAACTTTTGTCCGCAACGACTGGGTGCCGCTCTTCACCTCGAACCACGTGGACGTCGTCATCTCCGGCCACGCGCACAATTACAACCGGGGGCTGACCAACGGCGTCACCTACGTCATCAGCGGCGGCGGCGGCGGCACCATTGACACCGAGGTCGTCGCGAGCTGGCCCGTCTTCACGGTCCAATACTCGCAATACCACTTCGACATCATGGAGGTGAACGGGCCGGTGCTCTCGTGGGAAACCTACAACGACAGCAACCAACTGCTCGACATGTTCACGCTCCAAAGCCGGGTGCCCGTGCTCAACTGGCAAAGCACCGTGCCGGTCGCGGGCCAGTTGGCGTTGAGCCTGTCGGGGAAGCCCGGCACCAGTTACGTGGTGGAATGCTCCACCAACCTCGCGAACTGGAGCGCGCTGGCGACGAACACCATTCCGGCAAGCGGCCCGCCGATGTTCACCAACAACGTCCCCGCGGCCGCGCCGAACAACTTCTACCGCGCACGGGCGATTCCGTAACGGTCAAGCCGGTTTCGCTTCGGTGCGTCTGTGCGGCGAAACGGCGTCACTCCTCCCCCGGCCTTGGCCGCGACGAGCTTGGGCCAATACCTGTCCGCTTTCGCCTTGTAGCCGGACACGTCCTTCTTCCAGAGCTCATCCGCGCCCTTCGTGTGCTGCACGATGAGTTGCCCGTCCATGATGGACCAGATGAGCGGGTTCGCCGGACGCACCTTGCCAATGCTCGCCGCGTAACCGTAATAGCCGCCGTACGCCGCCGCATATTTCGACGGACTTTTCTTGAACGTCTCCTGGTGCTCCTGCGAAACGAAGTGGTAAAGCGCGCCGTTGTAGGTCGCTTCGATCTTCTCGTCGCCCTTCGCCGGCTTGCCGTCGGTGAAATACGAAATCGGATCGTAGCGTTCGAGCGCCACGCCTCGCTTGTCGGTTTGCACGAGCGTCTTGCCTCCCGTGCCATTGCGCGCCACGAGGCCAGGCCAATTCTGGTCGGCCTTCACGATGTTGCCATTCAGGTCCGCGTTGAACTTGTCGTAAGCCTTCTTGTTGTGCTGAAGGATCAGCTTGCCATCAATGATCTGGAAACACTCGGGGCTGATGGACGAGAGCCGGTCAATGCTCGCCGCGTAACCGCAATAGCCGCCGTAAGCTGGCGCATACTTTACGGGATTCGCGTCGAACAACGCCTTGAGTTCGGCGGAAGCGAAAAAGTATTTTGCGTCCTCGTACTCCGAACTGATTTTCGGATTGCCCTTCACGGGTTTGTTGTCGGTGAAGTAAGCCACTGGATCGTAGCCTTGCACGGCCAGGCCATCCTTTGTTTGGTTCTTCAGACTTCTTAATGGGTAAGCCCGGTTTTTGGCCAGAAAAGAAGAGGCTGTTAGAATGAAAAAGTGGTGTGGCCTTAGTGTCATTGGCACGGTTGGGTTGGTGGGAGTCCAGCGCCTCCGCTGGGGAGGCGCTTCATTCCGTTCCGCTGACTGGGCAGGGTTTTCCCCGCATTTGAAGGGGTTCCGAAGCCCGGAGCCGAATTCAGCCCGTGCCACGCCTTTCGGCTCGGAGTTCGGTCTGGGTTCATGCGTGCGGGTGGCCCGCCGCCAACCCTCACCTCAGCAGGCTGGAATCCACCCATTAAAAACCCGGAAGAAGGCTTTGTTTTGAGGACGAGAGATTTTCCGCCGTTGTCGGCGGCTTGACTGGTCGCGGCAATCGCGAACAAGGCGAGCAGACTGGAGACTGTTTTTCTCAAGGTCAGATGTCGTGTCGGTTGCGTGTTGTTGTTTCGCGAGGGTTGGTCGTAGCGAGTGGGGATTCCTTACGTCGGACAGGCTTCACAAAGGACGGCTTTGGGCTTAACCTATGCCCATGCCCGAGACCCCGACGACACCAACTGCTTCGCGCACCAAGGCGGGCATCTTCGCCACGACGCATTGGAGCGTGGTGCTGGCCGCGGGGGATTCGCATTCGCCCAGAATCCGCGAGGCGCAGGAGCAGCTCTGCCGCGTTTACTGGTATCCGCTTTACGCGTACGTCCGACGCTTCGGTCACGGGCCTGAAGATGCGCAGGACTTGACCCAGGAATTCTTCGCCCGGTTGTTGGGAAAGAAATATCTTGGGGCGGCGGACCCGGCGAAGGGCAGGTTCCGCGCTTTTCTGCTGACGACGTTCAAGCGGTTCCTTGCCAACGAGTGGGACCGGGCGAATCGGCAAAAGCGCGGGGGTGGCCAACAGTTGTTTTCACTGGATGAAGCCGACGCCGAACACCGCTATCTCGCGGAATCGGCGGATCCCATGACGCCGGAGAAAACCTTTGAGCGACGTTGGGCGCTGACCTTGTTGGAGGAAGTGCTCAAACGACTCGAGCAGGAATACGCGGCTACCGGAAAGAAGAGAGTCTTTGACGAATTGCAGGTCCTCTTGACCGGCGAAAAAGCTCAAAGCCCGTATGCCGAAATCGCGGCCAGGCTGCGCATGTCGGAAGGAACGCTGAAAGTCACGGTACACCGATTGCGTCGGCGCTACCGCGAACTCTTGCGGCTGGAAGTGGCTCACACCGTTGCGAGCCCGAATGAGATCGAAGCTGAAATTCGCCATTTGTTTGGGGCGATCAGCGGATGATTTGGTAGCTGACGTTTCGTCGTTTTTCTGCTCTGCTCAGGCTTGATCCACGCCAGCCCGCCAGCGTGTTGCGGCGGCGCGGCGCGGGTCGAGCGTTCATGACTGCACCACGCGTATGCCATCAATGCGGGGCGGAGTTGCCCGGGGATGCTCCCCGCGGGCTTTGTCCGGCGTGTCTCCTTCGAACCGAATCCACCGTGACTTCCGGGGGCGCATCCGGCGAGAGCAGTGAAACCCAGCCTCCCAAACCTGGCTACTTCGGCGATTACGAGTTGCTGGAGGAAATCGCGCGCGGCGGAATGGGAGCGGTTTACAAGGCGCGCCACACGAACCTAAAACGGATCGTCGCGCTGAAAATGATCACGGCGGGCAACCTGGCTTCGCCGGAATTGGTGGAACGCTTTCGCACCGAAACCGAGGCGGCTGCCGGACTGGATCATCCCAACATCGTGCCGATCTACGAAGTCGGCGAACACGACGGCCTGCCTTACTTCAGTATGAAACTGGTGGACGGTGGCGACCTGAGCCAGGCCATGGCTAAAGCGCCGTTTACCGCGCGCAGGGCAGCCGAGCTGATGGCAAAGGTCGCCCGGGCTGTTCACTACGCGCACGAGCGTGGCATTCTCCACCGCGATCTCAAACCGGGGAACATTCTGTTGGATTTCCATGGGCAGCCGTACGTCACCGATTTCGGTCTGGCGAAACTGGCCGGAAAAGATGCCAGCCTCACGCAGAGCATGGCGGTGATGGGCACGGCCAGTTACATGGCGCCCGAACAGGCTGCGGGAAAATCAAAACACATCACCGCGGTGGCGGACGTGTACAGCCTGGGCGTGATCTTGTACGAATTGCTCACGGGCAAACCGCCGTTCCGCGCCGAGACGCCGTTGGAGACGATACGGCAGGTCCTGGAACGCGATCCGGAGAAACCGCGCAGTCGCAACCCTTCCTTGGATCGCGACGTGGAGACCATTTGCCTCAAATGCCTGGAGAAGGAACCGACCCGGCGCTACGGTTCAGCAGAAGCACTGGCGGATGACCTGGATCGGTGGCTGGCGGGCGAACCGATCCGCGCGCGGCCGGTAAAGGGTTGGGAGCGCGCTGTAAGGTGGGTGCGCCGTCCCGCCGTCAGAAGTTCCATGGCTGGAGCGCTGCTCATGGGTTTGCTTGCGGCAAGCGTTTATTTTTGGGGTGACGGCGGGAAGAACCGGCGGGAGGCGGCGCCTGAACTGGACCCGCATCGTCTCGTGGTGTTGCCGTTCGCCAATCTCAGTTCCAACAAGGAGAACGAATATCTGGCCCAGCAAATGACGGAGCAGTTGGTGAACAAACTTTGGAGCATCGGCGGGCTGACCGTCATTCCGGCCGGTGCCGATTACGCCGGGGCGGAACGGGCCCAAAAACTCAAGGAACTTGGCGCGGGCGCCGTGCTCGGCGGCAGTGTGAGCAAGGTGGCAGGCCAGTTTAACATCAACGCCCAACTGACGGATGCGCGCGGAGCAGTTCTGTGGGCAAAGGATTTTCAGAAAGAATTCAACGCCGTCTTCGCCATCCAGCGAGAAGTCGCGCAAGGTGTCGCCGCCGCGTTGCGCGTGCAACTGGCACCGGGCGACACGTTGCAACTGGCCGCGAACCCCACCGACGACCTGGAAGCTTACAGCCTGTATCTGCAAGGGCGTCATGAATGGAACAAGTTCACGGAAGCCGGCTTCGACAAGAGCATCAGCTTTTACTCGCAAGCTGTGGCGAAGGACCCGAATTATGCTCTGGCGTATTGTGGACTGGCTGACTCTTACACGCTGCTGGGAGTGGACCACCGTCCGCCCCGGGAAGTTCTTCCCCAAGCCGAACGGCACGCTCGAAAGGCGTTGGAACTGGACAGCGGTCTGGCCGAAGCGCACGTCTCGATGGGAATGTATTTGATGTTTTATGCCTGGGACTGGGAAGCGGCGGGTAAGGAACTGTCCCATGCCGTGGAACTCAAGCCGCGCTACGCCGACGCGCGTCACTACTATGGTCATTACCTCGAGAGCCAGGGACGAACGAACGAAGCCCTCCTGCAATGGCAGCGGGCCTGGCAGCTTGATCCGCTCTCCCCGATCATCAACGCCGAACTCGGCTACACGCACTACTTCGCCGGCAATTGGGACGAGACGATCAAGCACAGCCGCAAAGCGCTCGAACTCGATCCGAATTTTCTGCTGGCCTATCAGTTTCTGGCCCAGGCGTTCGAGCAGAAGGGAGATTATCAGGAAGCTCTGAACGTTCTCACCAACGCCAGCCAGCGGCCCGACGGTGACACCTACCCATGGCTCGTCGCAGAGTGGGCTTGTGCCTACGCCGGACTTGGCCGCCAGGCGGAGGCGCGAGACAAGCTTCAGCAATTGTTGGAGCGGGAAAAGCGCCGAGAATGGATAGACCCTTACTGCATCGCCTTCGTCCACGCGAGCCTTGGGGAAACCGAACAGGCGCTCGCTTCACTGGAAAAAGCTTACGCGGCCAGGTCCGGCCCCCTGATCTGGGTCAATGTCGAACCGAAGCTCAAGGGCCTCCATGCCAACGCTCGATTCGTGGAACTGCTCAAGAGAATGAAGCTGGACCGCTAAATCGTCTGGCGCTCCACCTTCAGAATCGCCGCGAGTAGCTGGCAATGATGACGAAATCCGCAAACGCCGCAAACCCGCCCACCGGACTGCCAGTGCGTTCATCCGCGAGGCTCTTGCTGGCATGGCGTTCGACGGCTACCGGCGCGGTCAGGGAAAAGAAGTTCCTGCCTTTGGAGACGGTCAATCCTGGCTCAATCGAAACGGCATATCCCGGCAACCGATAGCCCTGGCTGTCCCCGATCAAATCGCGAACCGGCACGCCGTCAATCCGCGCGCCGAGACTCAGCGCCAACCCTTGTTCCGGCCAGACCGTGTAAGCCACACCGGTGCGGGCCAGATATTGGTCCGGCACGGAATCAATGGTGTAGCCGATGTCCCCGCCGGTGAGAGCGGGATCGTCGCCAAAAGGGGTTTGCGTGCCGTTCATCTCACGCGGATTGCTCAAGTAAGAACCGTGAAAATAGGCCGCGCTGTTTTCGGATAACTTGCCGAAAGCCTGAAGAACAAAAATGACGCCCCAACCTCCGTCGCCCGGCTGAATCGCCGGATCAACAGGTCGCCGCACGCGCCCTGTGGAGCGATACGAATAGTCAGTCGCCTTATGGTCGCCGGTGGGGGCCTTCACCCCGAGCCCGAGCGAGACGTTTCCAGCCGTGTGCTTCTCCGGCGCGAGGAGCCACAGATTGCCCAGCAACCGCACGTCGCCCAATCCACCGGCCTCCATTGTGTGCAGCGACACGCCGTCGTGTTCGTAATAGGTTTCCCGCGCCCCGTATTGGAATGGAACTTCCAGCGTCAAGCTGAACCGCCGGGTCAGCGCGTAGGTGGCGGTGAGATCAAAAGTGTGAAGGTGCGTGTTTGCGTAAATCTCCGGCGGGGCTGGATCGGGGATTTCTTCGCTCCCATGAAAATCGCGGAAAGAATTCAGGTAACGATAAGAGCCTGAAACCAGCCATTCGTTTGGCTCAAGATACTGGGTGCCTTGCGCGCCGAGAGCGAGTGGCATGAGCCGCGCGGGTACGCAGCCTTGCGAGAGACCTTGCGGCGACGAAACAGCCAAACCGCAAACAGCGAGCATGCCGGCCAGCCATGACCGGAGGCGGCGACCACCTGAAAGGTGTGGTGCAAAGTTTTGCATCGAACGGGCTGACGCATTGAATCAAACGCGATTCCGCTCCGCCTGTCAATCCTCCAGCGCGCTGCAGGCGTAGCAGGGGCGCATCAAGTTGCGCCCGCGTAGCAGCGGACGTGAGTCCGCTCCATCCTCGGGTTCAACCGCTGTGTAACCTTTGGGCCTGGCGCGCTTAAGTATGTAGATGAAGCCCGCAACGCGGGAAATAGAAACAAAAACCAGGCAGGCGGTGTCCGCCTGCCAAAGAAAGAAACAACCGTATGAAGAACATTCGCAACCGCACTCACTACGCCCTCATGTTCGCGGGAGCCATTCTGGCCTGCTGGTCTGTGGTCGGGGGTCCGCCGGTCTATGAGCCGGCTTACGTCAACGGAGAAACCGTCATCATCAGCGTCGGCGATCCGGTGAATCCGCACCCGGGCAAGGCGGCGCGCGAGGCGCAGAACGATTATTTCGAAGTCATTTATCCCATCGGCTGGCAGGAACTCGTCCAGCATTCCCCACAGTGCAATCCCTGCGATCATGGCGCCGATGGTGATGATTTCTTCGACTATCACGATCACGTGTTTGCCGGCCAGCCGGCTGATCCGGGGAAAGGCGAATACGGTCCCCTGTGGCGTGTGAGCCTTGTCGTTCCCGCTTACACGGGCGTCGCGGCACACGACGACGCTGTCTCCGCCGCATACGCCGACTTCCTGCCCGTCACTTCAGGGGAAGCCGTGCAAACGCTGCTGGCCGCAACGCTGCCGGATGGCTCGCCGATTGCCGAATGGTTCGACATTGATTTCGTCTTCCTGGCCGCAATCGTCAACCCGAACGCGCAGCACTGAGCGATGGGCGAGGAAAACCGAAGTGGATCGGAGAAACATCAAACAAACCTGGCGGGCCGTGTGGCCCGCCCAAGAAAGGAAAAGCATTATGAAAAAAGTACGATTCGTCAGGTCGGGAGCGCGGGCGCTCCTCACCGTTCTGACTGCGCTGGCCACATGCGCCAGCCTGCCCGCTGCGAGTTCAGTCTCCGGCGCACAGACACTCCAGCACACGGGACAAGGCACGGCGCTCACGCGGGTTTCCATCAACCCTTTCGCCGGCAGGTATTGCGGTTCCCTTGACTATCTCTACTACGGCTCCCTCACCGTCACCGACTCGGGGCAGGTCTCCGGCGGGTTCTCCTACTCCTCCCAAGGGGGCGACAGTGGCTCGATTCAGTTGTCGGGCAGAATCACGGATGACGGTGTGATGCGCTTGCAAGTGGTTTACACGATGAGAGACGGGCGTAGCAAGAGCCGGAGCTACCACTCCCGTGCCACGATCGCCGTCGCGCTGGATGCGAACGGGAATCTGACGGGCTTCTTTAACGGGGCGGCGTTCGTGTTGTCTCCTTGCCAGTGAACTGCACGGGCAGATTCCTTGTGACCTTGCCTGCGGTTTTCTTGTGGCAATGAATGTGAGCCGAGCCAAGTTCACCGGGCCTCCGCCGGACGGAGGGAGAATCCACCAGCACAATTCTATGAAACAATCACTTGGTTTCGAGGGTTCGGGAGCGCGGTCGCTCCTTGCCGTTCTAATCGCACTGGCCACATGCGCCAGCTTTCCCGGAGAAAGTCACGGGCAGTCAGCCCCCGACAGCTACCTGCTGGTCACCGAATTCGACAAACACCAGGTGCTGCGCTACGACGCGCACACGGGCGCCTTTGTGGACGACGACCGGCGTCTATCTTGGCGACTTCGTCATCAGCCGCAGCGGTGGACTGCTGTTTCCAGGCGGGATGGTGACCCTGAAGTATCTCGGCGAGTGAACAGGGCGATCTCATGAACACGACTTTGCTCAGCTTGAACCTCGTGTTACTTGGCGGAGTTTTGTTTCTCGGTTTTCTCGTCGTGGGATTGCTGCGCGCGTTGGGATTGCTGAAGTGGCGAATCGAACAACTCGAAGTGACGACCCCGCGCCGCGTCGGTCGCGACGGCCTCAAGCTCGGCGGCAAAGCGCCGGACTTCACGCTGCCCAGCGCGCTGAACGGCGAAGTCGCGCTGCGCCAGTTTGCGGGGCGCAAAACGCTGCTCGTCTTCACGCAGTCCGGCTGCGGGCCGTGCCACGACATCGCGCCCGAGTTGAATCGCGTTCACGACCAGGGCGAGTTTCAAGTGGTCGTCGTCAACAACGGCGCTCCCGACTCCACGCGCCTATGGGCCAGCGACGTCCAGGCGCGCTTCCCGGTTCTCGGGCAGGAGAAATTCGAGCTGTCGAAGCGCTACGAAGTTTTCGCCACGCCGTTCGCCTTCCTGATTGATGAACAGGGAATCATCACGTCGAAGGGTATCATCGGCAGTCGGGAGTATTTGGGCTACGTCCTGACCGGCGCGGGCAATCGCACGAAACCGCGCCATGTCCAGCGCGAAACCTGCGCGGCTGGTCAATTTCCAAGCGCAGAACCAGACATGCAATCGAAAGGAGACACAAACTTATGAAACTGTTTCAAACCGCAGAACAAATGGCGACGAACCTGTCGCGACGGCAATTCATGGGGCAGTTCGGGCGAAGCGCACTGGCGGTGGCGGCCGTCCTTGGCGGCCTGCTGACCTCGACCAGCGGCGCCGCAGCAGCCCGTCCGCCGAGAATGTGCGCCGCCGGCTCCACCGCCCCGTGCATCGGCCAACCCGAAGGCGCTTACTGCACCGTGGACCGTTATGGCGGCGTGTGCAAGTCAGTCCGCAATACCAGCGTGTGCTCGTGCGTCGTGCGCGGCCATCCTCCGCGGGGCTTCTGACTGACGCGAGAAGCTTCGGACGGCGAGATCACTGCGAATGCATTCCTCGTCAACTCAAGTCAGGTGCTTGGTGGAAGTGTGAGTTGGCGACGGACTGTCAATTGCGGGAAACAATCTTTCCATCCGCAATGAGTTGAAGCGCGTGGCCGTCGGGATCGCGGATGATTTGCGCTCCAGCGCTGGCGTCGGGCTTGGAAACGAAAGTAGTTCCACCCGCCCGATGCGCTTTTAGTGCTCGCGCGCAGTCGTCCAACGTGAGTTGCGTGTTCCAGAACACGAGATCGTTCGCCTTCGCGTCGGCGGGCAAATCCCGTCCGCCCGGCGGCGCGATGTATTCGAGGAATTCAATCCCCGGCCCGCGCGCCGCTTTCAGCGCTGTGATGCGCAGTCGTGCGCCGAAGACTTGATTCAGGTGTTCCTGCTCCGTGCCGTAATTGTGCGCCCCGCCGGCCACTCTGAAGCCAAGCTGATCACGGTAGAACGCCAGACTCTTGTCAGTGTCGCTCACCACGATGGCCGTGTGATCAATGCCAAGAAAAAGCGTGCTGCCGTGCGTCCCGCCGGCAGTTCCACTCCTGTCCAGTCCAGCCGGCAAGATGCCGGCAGCACGTTGCTGCCACTTCGGATTTCCTTTGCCCGGCGGAAACCAAATGATTTCCAGCACATGCTCCTCCGGGTCGCGGAAGTAGAACGCCTTGATGCCGCCGGCGTCCTTGTTCCAATCCGGCAACGTCTGCGGCGAAGTCGAGACGTGAGAGACCTTATGTTCGAGCAGACGTGCGTAGGCCTTGTCCATGTCACTCACGACGATGGCGATGTGCTGAAACCAGTGATCGAAGCTGCGTGAGTCCGGCGGAATTGGTTTGCCCTTCTTCGTCAAATGTTCGGTGAGCGTGATGTTTTCATCACCGAGCTTGAGCGTCGCAACCCGCAATCTGACTCCGCTCAGACCGAGCAAGCTATCCTGGTCTTTGCCGCTCGCGTCAGCGATGGAAACCAGTTCAAACGGCAACGTATTCGTGTAGAATGGAAGTACACGCCCAAGGTTGTTGACTGTCAGCCCAATCGCGCCTACTTCACGAACTGCCGCTGGTGCTGGCAATGCCAGCACGAGCACCATTGCGGCAATGGCGACGCGCGTAAGTGAAAAGGGCTTCAGGGCCGAACCGGACCACCGCCGTTTGGAAGCGGAGAGGCGGGGCGCTTGAGGTGGGTGAACAGCGGGAATCCGATTCGCCCTGACAAATCGTCGGACCATGACTTCCGTGAAAGTAGTACGATTCAACATTCACGGGTTGGTCGAATTCAGCAGGACGGCCCTACGAAAAGGGTGCGGTTTTCGCTATTGGCGATAAACTTTCGCGAGTCCTTGCTGCGCATGAACGCCGGCGGTTTACGCTGAACCGATTGATGATTATTGGGGCAAGTGTCGGCTGAGTTTGATCTTGGTTGCGCCATCGTCTGGGGAACAAGACGCGTCGGTGTTGCGCCTGCATCCGCGCGGCATCCGTGACATGCGCCGGGCGCTTGACAGTAAGTGAAGGTCCACAGCCGCCGATCATGAATCGCTGGTATGCTCCCGCGCCACGCGCCCATACCAGACCCCGGCGGCCACCAACACGACGGCGCAACCGGCCGTGAAACAGATCAGAAACGGCGAGGGCAACATGAACCACGCCGCAACCGCCGCCGCCGCCGACAATCCGCCCGTCAGGTAACAATAAAACGCGCTGGCGCGGACGCTCAGCGAGCTCTTGTCGAGCAGAATCTGGATCGCTCCCGCGTCGCGTTGCAACGCCGCCGCGCATGACGCCGAGCAGGTGATGCGCTCTGCGACAGCGGAAGGCACGCAGTCCAGGCAGACGGCCCGGCCGCAGTGGGCGCAGACTGCGACGGCGTCAATGGTGTTGTGTTTGAAACATTTCACGTTGTGCCAGGCGATTCAACCCAGCGCAGGTCGCGAGCCGGTTGCCGGGTCATACGATGCACGCGGTCTTTGTGGGTTTACTGTGATGACGCGACCGCTAGAGCACCGCCACGGCTTCGATCTCAATCTGGTTTCCTGGCGGCGCGAGTTCGGTCACGCCGACGGCGGTTGAAGCTGGGTAAGGTTTCACCAGGTATTCCTTGCGAACTTTTCGATAGACAGGCAGGTCGCGGCTGAAGTGGACGAAGTAAGCCCGAAGGATCGCGATATTCGCCATGGTGCCGCCGGCCTGTTCGATAATGACCTTGATGCGCTCAAACGTCTGGCGGAATTGCGTTTCCATATCTGCATTGTAGTCGCGCGGGCCTTGGCCGGAAATGAACACGAGACGCTGGCCTTCTGTGAGGATGCCGGGGGTGTAGCCCACGTCCGCCGCTGGGGCATCCGGCGGATTCAGTCCTTTGATCTTGGCGGGCTGCGAACGTAACGTGTTTGCCTTCGAGTCTTCGGCAGCTTTGGCGATAATCGGGATTCCAGCGGCAATTCCGAGCAGTCCGGTTGCGAGGAATTTACGTCGGGCGTGTGAGCGTTTAGGTGGTGGCTTGGGTTTCATTTTCATCATGTGCATGGACCAACCTCTTAGCCATCATTTCACAGTTTCGTCCTCCACTCGTCGGATCTCCAGGAACAGGTCTCGCCGATTGTCGCGTGCGCATAGAATGATCTGTCCGTTTGCGATGACACACAAGGTGGAAACATTGAGGTCCGCCACGTCCGCCGACGACGGAAGGTCCATGACCTCAAATTGTCCAAGGCAATGTTCCTTTCCATCCGGCTCGCTGGCTCCGCGGTAGAGCGTCAACCGTGGCCGCGGATCGCTGCTCCAATATTGGGCGACGGCTGGAACGGGTTTGCCCGGCGGGATGAGCGTCTCCCGCTTGCCGTAGAAGGTGAGTTTCAGGGCTTCGGTGGTCAGACCGTTGGCGATCATCGGCGTTGCTTCTTCCACCACCAAAGGTTTGCCGACCGATTCCGGGGCGATGCGCCACAGCGTGGTTTCCACCTGGTCCTTGATCCGGCTGCTGCCGATCATGCCCGGGTCATCGAGCATTTTCAAAATTTCGGGGACGGCGGGGCGGGCGCGCGACCCGAAGTTGCTTAAGGCGGTGAGGGCATTCCACCGGACGTTAATGGATGAATCCTTCAAGGCACTTGCCAGTGCCGGCACCAGGAGGCTGGGTTCACCCCCGATGTGTATCACGGCTGAGACGGCATAAAACCGGACCTCGGCATTGGTATGAGTGAAGTGCCTGAGAAAGACCGGAACCGCGGCTGACGCGCCCCGACCAATATGACCCAACGCCAACGCGGCGCATCTTTGGGACGATGGGGAAACGCCTCTTTCGTAGATTCTGATCAGTTCGGGCACGGCACTCGCCGCATTTGTCCCCAGCACCTCAAAAGCATATTCCGCCTCCTCTTGGCGCCACGACGCGTACCGATAGTTTATCCGCATCCAATGTTGGCGCCGGGCCATCTCCAGTAATTTGAGCATGAACGGCGGCGGGTCCTTGGCACGGATCACGTCCAGCAAAGTCGGAATCGCATTGGTCCCAATGCTGCGCAACGCCTCATCCGCTTTCTTCCAGCCGGGTGAATTATACGGCGGGCTGGCGGCAGAAGAGGCGACATGATGGTCCAGCCAGCTTGTCAGAGTTCGGCCCTCGAAGACGGGTTGACGCGGGAGTGAAGCTTGCCAGACGAACACCCCGAGCGCGCTCGCCAGCAAAAGGCCAATAACGATGCAGAATCGCTTGGTCATGCCGGTGCTCACACGAATTTCAGAACGTTACCATAGTCGGTCAACAGAGTTCATCAGCGCGGCGCGGCGGCGACTCGTTTCGCGATAGTGTCGAGATCAACAATCGCGGCGCGATCGCCGGCCTGCTTGACGAGGTCGCAGACCAGTTCAACAACGCGGAAATCGGGATCGTTCGGATAGAGCACCGAGGGATGCGAGAGCAGGTCGAACACCGCGCGACGTTCAATGGCCCATTCGACGCCGAGGCGGATGGCGCGCAGGAAATCGTCGAGCTTCCAGCGGGCGTTGCGGAACGCGCCGATGTCGCTGATCGGGCTCATCGGCACGTCAACCAGGCCGGTCGGATACACGAACGGTTGCGCGTCGGCCTGCGCCTTGACGATGCCGTCAAGGACTTCCTTGGTCGCGGGTTCGCCGGGATTGCCATAAGGATGCGCCGGGTATTTGCAGCTCACCCATTTGAAGCCGCAGTCGAGCATCATTTGCTGCACGTCGGGGCGGCCGTTCAAACCGTCGAGGAATCCGCCGGGTGTGCGGAAGCCCGCCGGGCTGAAACCCAGTCGCGTGCGCATGGCTTCGGTGCAAAGCTGGATGTTCTCGCGGATGACTTGCGCGGGCGTCTTGCCTTCGATCAACCACGGCGCGCGTTTGAAGCGATACTGAATGTCCTCAGGTTTGGTCGCGAGGACGAAGACATGATCGTAAGTGTGATTCCCGATGGGATGGCCGTTTTGATTGAGTTCCTTGAGCCAATCCACGTTCTCCTGCTCGAAGACCTGGCCGACGGCGAAGAAATGAATCACGCCGCCGTGCGCCTTGACGCGGCGCGCGGCTTCCAACGAGTAGCGTTTGGCCTCGGCGTTGAGATTGCCTTTCTCGTAGTCCCAATGCGTGTCCTCCCAGCGCGGAAAGTTTCGCGCCATTTCGAGATCGAGCGTGATGGCGATGAGCGCCTTGTCGCGCGGCGGCGGGGAAGCGATTTGCGAGAGTGCGCGTGCGCCCCCCAATCCGACTGCCGCGCCGGCCAATGAAACGGTGCGGAAGAATTCGCGGCGGCTCGGAGCGCGGACAGCCTTGTCCGCGTGATCCTGCCGTAATGATCCGAGACTCGCGGACATGGCTCTCCGCGCTCCTGGCGGAGTGTGGCTATTTCTTTCGTGCTTCATACTTGATCCAGGAGATTTGGGTGACGAGTTGGTTGAGTGAAGCAAAGGCGATATGTGCGCTGGTCGCAAACTTCGGCGTCACGTGTGCCGGGAACGTGGCCAGCGTGGCGTCGCCCACCAAAAACGTGTTGAAATCCTTCGACAGGTTTTCGTAACCGGCGCAAGTCCGGGCATAGCACATGTCCGTCGCGTAACCGGTGAGCAGGACGTGGCGGATACCCTGCTGTTGGAGGAACGCGCGTAATTTTTCGTAGCCCTCGGCGTCATAGATCACCACATCGTCCGGGTAAACCGTGATGTCGCGCGTGACGGGGATCGGGAGTTGCCAGAAGCCGGGATTGTTGTAGTGGTACGCGTCGAGGCCGGGGAATTGCTTGAAGTAATCCACGACCGGTTTGTCACTCGACAGTTTGAGCTCCGCCACGAGCGGTTCGCCGCGGTAGTTGAAACCACGCAGCTTCGCGTCGAGTTCCCGGGCGCCCTGCTTGCGTTCCTCCGGATCCGGATTGTGCGTGAACGAGCGATACATTTTGCGGCGGATTGGATCGCACTCGCCCGGCAGGCTGTAAAGAATGGCGCCGACTTTGCCCCGCAGCGATTTGTGGAACGGATCAATCACCCCGCGCGTGTGCCTCGCGGCCAGATGGTTTTTGGCCGGTGTGCAAAAGTCCGCCACACCCGCCGGCTCGGGCGTATCCCAGCCTTGGCCATCATCAATGCCCCATGGATGCACCATGATGATCGCGGTCTGGCTGGCGCGGAGATGATTGGGCGTCTCGATGATGCCGCGGGCGTTGTAGCTCCAGCGCCACGCGCGCACGTGGAGGTCGGCTTCGGAATCGTTCACAATGGCCGGCGACTCCCAACGATTCTTCTCGCGGATTGGCTCAACCCATTCCGCATGATCGGCGAGCAGGGGTTTGGGACGCTTGATGGGCGTCAATTTGTTCTCATAGGCGCGCGGCGTGTCGGCGGCCTGCGCTGGCGAGGCGACGAGAATAATGCTAAGGGCCGCGAAGGCCGAAATCCGAAATCCGAAATCCGAAAGAAGGCCGAAATCCGAAATCCGAATCGGCCGGTTGGCGTTCGAATGACACTGTGCATCGGTGCGATGGTTTTGGGCTTCGGGCTTCGGATTTCTTTCGGATCTCGGATTTCGGCCTTCGGATTTGAAACGAGCGGGCGTTGTTTTCATGGTTTTGAGGGAGTTGAGTTCTTGCTTTGAAGATAGCTGAACAAGTCGCGCAGTTCCTGCGGCTTGAGCGGGTTGACCAGACCCTCTGGCATCACCGACACGGCGGATTCGCGCAGCGAGACGGCCTGTGCCTGCGGGATGACGACGCGTTCGCCGGTGCTCGTGCCAAGGGTGAGGTTGCCGCCGCCCTGGTCCAGCATCACGCCGCAGAGCACGCGGTCATCCTTGGTTTCGACTTCGTAAGCGAGAAACTCTTTCCGGATGGCGGCGCTGGGGTCAACGATGCTGCCGAGCAAGAACTCGCGGTCGGCGCGGTTGGCTTGCGTCAGGTCGGGGCCGATCCTCCCGCCTTCGCCGAACATCGTGTGGCAGGCGCCGCACGCCTTCGTGAAAATCTCGCGGCCACGCGCCGGGTCGCCGGGGCCGGCGTTGAGATCGTTGTTGAGCCTGCGCATCTCGGCGAGTTTTTCCTCCGCCGTGCCGCCGCTGAGTTTGCCCCAGTGCTTTTTGACCAGATCATTCAGTGCCGCATCGTTGTGCAGCGTCACGACTCGGAGTTGTTCGATGGAGAAATCCACGGCGGGCAAACCCCCGGCGTCCACCGCGCGCAGTAGCTCTCCAGCCCACGCTTTGCGGCTTAACAACACCTGCCGCACGCGCGCGCGAACGCGATCACCAAGCCGGGGGTATCGCTGGAGCAAGTCGGCGGCGAGCGAGGGCGCATCTAAATTCGGCAACGTGTCGAGCGCCGCGAGCTGGAGGGGTTCAGGAGCTTCACCAACCAATTTGAGCAATCGCCCGGCGTCGGAGGCATCACCTAGTTCGCCGAGCAGTTGAATCAAGCTGAAGCGGAGTTCCGGCTTGGCCGAAGTGTCTGCCAAGAGTTCGCGCGCCTCCCGCATGGCAGCAGGATTACCCGTGCGTGCCGTAACACGCATGAGCACTGGATCGTGGGTTGTGTACCGCCAAAAGAATTCGAGTTGAGCGGCCAACGCCGGCGTCACGCGCTTGATCTGGGTCCGCGTCGTATTGGTTCGTACTGCCACGGTCTCGGTTTTGGCAAAGAGTCCGCCGGTGCCGAACGCGACGGCACCGACAGGTCGGTCGTGGAATCCCTGCTCGAGAGCGGCGAGCAGCCGAAGGTGCGAAGCATAATCGCGTACGCTGCCAAGTAGCCGCGCGCAAGCATCGTAACTGGCCGGGCTGGCTTCGGCGGTCCAGCGGCGCATCAAGCGTTCCTGAATTACCTCGCGCGCCAAGCCTGATTTCCACACTGCTGGGGAGATGAAGAACGCTTCAACCTCCGGCAAGGCGCTCATCGCGTGGCGCTCGACGGCCCACCAAAGCAACAGCGGCACGTAGGGATCGCGGCCATCTTCGTCTCTCAACAGCAACGCCTCGATCACCGGCAACGCCTGACACGACGGCAGGCGCTGGGCTGAAGCGGCGAGTTGCGCCCGCACCCGAACGTCGGGATCGGTTTTCGCCAGCCCGGCCAGCCTGCTTGCAAGTTCAGGCGAAACTTTCCTTTCGTCGCCCAGAAAACGAATCGTCCACTTCCGAAGCGCCGCGAAGCGATGACCGAGAGTTTTCGCGGCAAAGGCTTCGTTAAATCCGCCACTCACGTAGAGCGCGTACAACGCTTCGAGCGCGAGCGCGTCGTTCGACGTTTGGAGGACGAGCGAGCGCAGCGGCAGGATCGCTTCCGGATCACGCCGGTCGGCCAACACGCGGCGGGCTTTGCGAACGAGCCAATCGTTGCGGTCGCCCAGCAACGCGATGAGTTGCGGCGTGGAAAAATTCCGCAGGTCCGGCACCGGCGCGGGCTTCGTGCCTTTGGCAGAAACTCGATAGACGCGACCGTTGCTGCGATCCCAATCCGCGTCCGGGTCCGGATGCGCCGTGCGTTGGTCGCACCAATCGGCGACATACACCGCGCCGTCCGGCGACATTGTGACATCCGTTGAAGCGAACCATTTGTCATTCGCTTCGAGCAGATAGCCGCCGTGCGCGGACGTGAACGTCGAGCCCCAGCGAAACATCTCGTGCCACTGCACGCCGTGGCCCAGCAGGTCGCCGCAAACATAACGGCCTTGAAAACGCGCCGGAAGATTCGTGCCTTGATAAACGATACCGCCGTCCGTGACGTGCCCGCCGGTGAAGTTGGTGTGCGGAATGTGATCGAAGAAGCCAAACGCATACGGATTGTGCAGCGCGCCGTGCTTGCCGAAACTCTTCCAGTAGTAGCCGCCTTGGACTCCGTGAACATTGCGGTACGGTCCGAAGTTCGTGCTGTAAATGAGTTCCCCCTCGTCATCGAAATCGAGTCCCCAGGAATTGCCCCCGCCTTCGCAGAACAGTTCGAATTCGTGCGCCAATGGATGGTAACGCCAGACGCCCTGCTGGAATTCGATTCCGCGAATCCGCGAAGTGACCGTGCTGCCCTGGCAACCGTAGAGCCAGCCGTCCGGCCCCCACGTAAGCGAGTTGGCCACCGAGTGCGCGTCCTCCATGCCAAAGCCGGTGAGGCAGACAATTGGATCGCCATCCGGAACGTCATCGCCATCACGATCCGGATAGAACAACAGATACGGCACGTTCAAAATGAACACCCCGCCGTGTCCGAACGCGAGGCCGGTGGCGAGATTCAACCCGTTGACAAAATCATGCGCCTTGTCCGCGCGGCCGTCGCCATCGGCGTCTTCCAGAATCGTGATACGATCCGCGCCCTTTGGCCCGCGGGGCGGCGGCTCGGGCACGCGGTCGTAAGTGGTACGCGACCAGCGGTCCACCACGGCGCGCTTCAGTCCGGCGGGGTTCGGGTATTGGAGGTACTGCATCACCCAAAGGCGACCCCGGTCGTCAAACTCGATACACACCGGCTGGGCGATCATCGGCTCGCTGGCCACAAGCTGAACTTGCAGTTCCGGCGGCAGCGTCATGTGCCGCGGCGCTTCGTCAGCGGCGTAGCCTTGTGCGACGACGCGGCTCGACACTGAAAATGTCCCGAGCAAAGCCCCCAAAGCCGCAGCGCTTGCAGTTCGCGTCGGGCGGTGCCGGGCATTGGACATGGGGCGATTCTCTGTCTGACGCCCTGAGGCATCAATCGGAAAAACGCCGGCGGGTATCCGATTACCTGGTGTCCGGCCACGCGAGTTTTGATTTCCCCGCCCGTGACAAATCCTTAGCCTCGCGCGCGCATGTCGCAACTGCTCAAGTCCTCCGGCGCGATGGCCGCGGCCACGCTCACGAGCCGTGTGCTGGGCATGGTGCGGGAGATGGTCTATGCGCGTTTCATGGGGACAAGCTGGGTCGCGAGCGCGTTCCTGCTCGCGTTTCAGGTGCCGAATCTCTTCCGCCGGCTGCTCGGCGAAGGCGCGCTCACGGCGGCGTTCATTCCGATCTTCAAGGAGAAGGAAAAGCGCGACGGCGACGAAGCCATGTGGCGGGCGGCCAACGCCGTCATCAGCGCGCTGCTGATTTTCTCGTGTGCTGTGATCGCGCTCGGCTTCATGGGCGTGTCGGCCGCGATCGCGTTCGGCACGCAGATGGAGGGCGGCCAGACCCGGTTCGAAGGCAAAACGCTGCTCATGCTGCAACTCCTCCGCGTCATGCTGCCGTACCTGCTGCTGGTCTGTCTGGCCGCTGTGTTCATGGGCATGTTGAACGCACGCGGGCATTTTTTCGTCCCGGCGATGGGCGCGGCGACGCTCAACGTCGTCATGATTGCCTCGGTGCTCTGGCTCGCGCCGCGGTTCGGGCGCGAACTGCCGGCGGAGAGCAGGTTGCAGGACCAGATTTTTGCGCTGGCCATCGGCGTCGTGCTCGCAGGCATCGTGCAGGCGTGGTTTCAACTGCCGTCGCTCTACCGCGAAGGCTTCCGCTACCGTTGGATCAACCCGTGGCGGGACGAAACCGTCCGCCGGGTTGTGAAACAAATGCTCCCCGCAGCCGTCGGGGTGGCGGCGTTCCAAATCAACGTCGTCGCCGTCAATCTGCTGGCCTACTGGGTGGAAGATTACGTGGTCGCCTCGTTCCAATACGCGGTGCGGTTGATGGAATTGCCGCAAGGTTTGTTCGGCATCTCGCTCGCGACGTATCTGCTCCCCACGCTTGCGGGGCTGGCCGCGGAAAAAAAGTTCCCCGAGTTTCGCCGTGAACTGGCGCAAGGGGCCGGTTACCTGGTATTCGTGAACCTCCTCGCCTCTGTGTTGCTGCTCGCGCTGGCGGAGCCGATCATGCGGCTGTTGTTCGAGCGCGGCCGGTTCGACGCCGCCTCCACCCGGCAGGCGACGTTCGCCCTGGCTTGCCTGGCGCCCGGGCTGGTCGCGTTTTCGCTCGTCAACATCCTGGCGCGGGCCTTTTACGCGCTGGGAGACACGCGGACGCCGATGCGGATCAGCGTGTTTTGTCTCGCGCTGAACCTGGCGCTGGCCGCGGTGTTGGTCGCGCGCTTCAAGCAGGGCGGCCTCGGCCTCGCGAACACGGCGAGCGCCGCGCTTAATCTTGGCCTGCTGGCCTACGCGTTGAAGCGCAAGCTCGGGAAACTCGAAATGGAGTCCGTGCGCCGCGCGCTGACGCCGTTGCTGCTGGCGACGATCCTGGCCGGGGCGGCCGCGTGGTGGGGTTGGCGATTCTGGGAGCGTTCTGTCGGGCACGAATCGCTCTCCTTGAAGATCGGCGCTGTATTCGCGCCGGCGTGTGTCGCGGCGCTGATCTATGCAACGGTGGCCCTCGCGTGCAAAGTGCCGGCGGCGGCGGAAATCTGGTCGGCGCTGCGGCGACGATCCGGGCGGTGAATGAGCGGTCGTGGCCAATGGGGCCGGCCAATCAGGCCGCATCGCCGATTGGCCGGCAGTGGTTGGGCTGTGTCAGGTTTCTCCTCTGTCCGAAAAATCATCGTTGCTTTTCGACCGCGCCGCGGGCAGCTTTGCCGCCCAGGTCGGGGCGTAGCGTAGCCTGGCTAGCGCGCTTGTTTCGGGTACAAGAGGTCGTGAGTTCGAATCTCACCGCCCCGACCATTGTTCCCTTTTGCCCGTAACAGTTCGCGTGTGCGCGCGGGCATTAAGCGCCTCGAGTCGGTGGCCGAACGGCTGAATGGGCTGTCAGAAAGTGTTGTTGCCCGGCAACCACTCACTGTTCTTGATGAAATTGCGCAGGCCGGACCGTTCTTCATCGCCGATCTGGCCGTCGCCGTTTTTGTCGAACCGCTCGAACAAGGCTTTGACCATCTGCCCGCGCCGGGTGCGTGTCACGGCACGGTCAATCACCATGTCGGCCGAATGTTCCTTGAGTAGATCCCTCAACTGGGCGGTTTCCTCCTCGCGCGCGGCCACCACGTGCAGGGTGATGCTGCCCATCTCGTCGGTGGAGGTCGGCCCCCATTTGACCCTGACCGGCGGCGACGTGGGATTGCGCGGATTGGTGGCCGAGTTGTCGTAACTGATCTCGGATTCGAGCCGGGTGCCTTTCGGGAGCTTCACGCGTTGCTTGAAGGTGTATTGCTCCTGCCACGCGAAGTCCCAGTCTGGAATTCTGAGCAGGACCAATTCGTGTCCGTCCGGAAGCTTCGCTTTCATCGTCATCGCCTTGCCCAGGTAATGGGTGTGCGCAGCGGTGGAGAATGCTTCGACGTCCACCGGCAAGGTGAAGGCGTCGCGAATGGTGTAGTTGGTTTCGCCCGCCGGGATGTCAATGCCGCTGATCTCGCCAAACGCCGGCGGCAACTGGATGCCCACGAACGAACGCGTCGGCGGTTTGTCGGCGAAATGCAGGCCCACGGTCGTCAACTCCTCCTCCTCCTTACCCGTGGGATGAAAGTGGGTTTGGACGACGAGGTCCGCGCCTTTCGGGTAGCGATAGGCGAGGCCATCGGGCAGCACGCGCACGTTCGAGCCGACGGCCCACCCGCCCACCGGCGGAAATCGTCGCCCGGCGCGCCCCTTGTCCTCGTATCCCGGCTCGGGATCGTTGGCGTCCGCCTCGCGGGCCTCGCCCGTGGTGTCGAGATAGAACAGCGCGTGATGGACAATGCTGCGGGCGCCGGGCCGGAACTCGATGGCGCGGACCCATTTGTCCTCGGGCACATTCAGCGGGAAGACGAAGTTGCGGTAAATGTCGCGGCCCTCGGCATAGAGCTTGAACGCTTTGTCCATCTTGAGCACAAGGTCCGGTTTGCCAAACTGCCAGCCATCGGTGAAAACCGGCGGCTTCGGCAACTTCTTCCGATCACCTTCGGGTGCGCCGGCCTCGTGCCAGCGGCGCAACGTGGCGACCTGCTGCGCCGAGAGCACGCGCGGATTGAGCAATTCGACGTGGCCGGACTCCGCATGCCACGGCGGCATGAAGCGCGACTCCGTCACCTCGGCAATCTGCCGGGCGCGCTTGCGGGCGTCCTCATAAGTCAGCAGCGGGAACGGTCCGATCTCGCCGGGCCGATGGCAGCCGGCGCAGTTTTGGAACAGGATCGGAGCGACGTGCTCGGTGAAGACGGGCGCTGTGCGCCTGGCGTCCGCGGCGTGCGTCGAACCGGCCAGCGCAACAATGGCAAAGGCCGTGGCGATACTCCGTCCGCAAAGCGCGGCGGGCATGACCGGGTTGATCTCTGGGAACTTGGTGTTTCGCAATCGGGTGATCATACGGATGGGATTATCGGTTTTCGATGCTTGAAAGAAATCACCTGCGGTCTTCGCCCGGCGGCGGCGCGGGGAGATAACAGCCGATAGCCTTCGTCATGCGCGCGGGCACGGGTTTGCCGGCGAGGATCGCCTCGAGCGTCACGCACAAATCACGATGAGTAGGCTCGACGCGTTGCTTGCCAGGGGCCGTCATCCGGTCGTCAATGCGACCGCGGTAAAGCACATCGTTATCCGGCCCCAACACGGCGGCCTCCGGCGAGACGGTCGCGCCAGTGAAGCGCACGAGTTGCTGGGCGGGGTCGAGCAACACCGGACAGGAGTACTTGTGGTCGCGCGCGTGTTTCCGCGCCGCCGCCACGGGCAAATCGTCCTCGACATAAACCACGAAACTCTGCACGCCGCGTTCGCGATAGCCGGCCACGATGCGGTTGATTTCCGGCGCATACTTGTTGGCCAGCGGACAATCGTGCAGGACGAAAAACACCACGGTTGCCTTCTGGCCGCCAGGCGCCAAGGGTCGGTGGGGTTTGCCGTGAATATCTTTGAGACTCAAGCCGCGGACGCCGTCGCTTGCCGCCACGCGCACGGCTTCATCGCCTCGGGCGACCATCGCGAACGCGCCGCAGAGCAGCGCGGCGAACACGCCGAAACCACATTTGATGACACAGGGCCGATTCACAGACTTCAACTGGCCGTTGAGATTATCTCGTTGGGGGCCGCAATTCAAGGCAGGTTTCGTGACAATCCGAATGCCGGACCTGGATGCAAGGCCCGCGGCGCTGCCGACTGATGGCTCCAGTTCCGACCGCTTCATGTTCGAGCAGGCGCCGGTTCACTTGGCAGGCCTGCCTTCAATGGCTTCGCCAAGACGATGTGGCGTGGGGGCACGACACTTGCAGGCCACCCTCGCGGCTCTCACCGTCCGACGGGAAGAGGAAGGGGCGACTTTCGCGCTGGTTCCATTTTCGGCTCACTGTAGTCCAACCTACGGTTTCCCTGGCAGGTCGATCCCAAGTCCGCGCCGCTTTTTGTCGCGGCGACTGCTTGTGGCCGACGTCTGGCGCGCCAGTTTCGCCGACCTGGAAATCTCCGGGCGGGGCGCTGTTCATGCCTTCTGTACGCCTGCGCGGCTTCGGCTTTCGAGTCCACGGAAACAATCGAAGCCTCCCTGCGGTCATGCGGCTGAACGACAACCGTCATCATCGCGACCATACCAGCACCCACGCCGCACAGTCAGGGGCTGGTTGTTTTCAAGGAGGTCGCTTTCATTTGATTTGTTTTCGTCGTGGTCCCTTTCTGTTTTCATTTTTGGGGTTCGGCGGTTTTGAATTGCGCACAGGTTTGGTCCTAGTCCAAGGTCGAGATTAGCAGAAATGCCAGAACTGGCATGTCACCTAAGTACGCGACAGTACAGCGGTACCCGTGCAACCATCAGAGCCGGGTTTGACCATCGGCGGTCACCTTGGCTGTCGAACTGGTCCCCGTCTGCTCGAGTGTGCAACGACGCAAGCGCTGGTATATCAATTAGCAGTTTGTTGAAACGCGATTGAACAGCGGCGGCGCCAGCGCGGCAGAGCGCCATGCGTGGAAACCTCAAGCTCAACCGGAGTTCCTGACCGTCATCCATCTTAAACGGTTGGTGAATGCCTGGTTGAGCCGGTTCACGGCATGGGCAGCCCTGCGAGCCGCGCTCGCGAGCGAAGCCAATCTCCTTGTAGTCGCCGCACGGACTTGTCGGATCGAACTGGTTGTAGGTGTTCGCCCAGACGACGCCCGCGCGCAGCTTGTTGACCATCTTGGAAATCAATTTGTCCGTCCACACGCCCGCGCTCAAGCCAGGTCGTTGAACCAGTCGCGTCGCGTCGGCGGGCGGCGGATTTGCGCTCTGGGTCGGCGGTCATAATATTCGCCACGGTCATACGCGGGTTGTGAGTCGCACGCCAGGAGGACGATGACGCTCAATTGAGATTCACGGCTTGGCGGATGAAACAGCAATTCTCAGCCCGGCGCATGGGTAATCCCTGAATGCAAGGTCCGATGGCAGGCGCGGCTGTCACACAAGCCGCGATTTGATCCAACTTTACTTCGCAAGTCTGTCGGGCAGAGTGGGCGAAAAGCCGGAATCCAATCGTGAAAATCCTGCTCACGGGCGCCTCGGGTTTCATCGGGTCGGCCTTCTTGCGCCTGGCGCTGGATGGCGGGCACGAGGTCGCCGCGATGGTGCGGCCAGAGGATGCGAATGCGCGCCTGTCCACCGCCGACGGGCGGCTCACGTGGTTGCACGGCACGCTGGCCTCTCCACCCTTCGAGCAGATCGCCGCGTTTGGTCCGGAGGTCTGCGTCCATGCCGCGTGGGTGACGGCGCCCAAGGTGGCCTACGATTCGCCGGAGCATTTTCGTTGCTTCGAGTGGAGCCGGGATTTCTTTCAACGGCTCTGCCCGGGCCCCGTGCGGCACATCGTGTCGGTGGGCACGTGCATCGAGTTCGAACTGGGCAAACAGCCGCTTGTCGAGGACCGCACGCCGCTCAAACCCATCGGTCCGTATCCGACCGCGAAGAATCAACTGCGCCTGTTCTTGGAGGACCTCTCCGCCCGCGCCGGTGGTTCGCTTTGCTGGCCGCGCGTTTTTTACGCCTACGGCCCGGGCGAGCATCCGGCGCGGCTGTGCAGTTCGATCATCCACAAGCTGCGCGCTGGGGAAAAGATCGTCCTCAAAACTCCCGCGAGCACGAAGGACTACATCTACGTCACCGACGTGGCGGGCGCGCTGCTGACTTTGGTAGAAAGGAGGTTCGCCGGCGCGGTCAATGTTTGCACGGGCACGGGTGTCACGATCCTGGAACTGGCGCAAACGTTGGCGGAGCTCCTGGCCAGGCCGGAGCTCGTCGCGACACCGGAACATGCTGTGGAAGACCCGCTGGGCCGTGTCGTCGGTGATTCGTCACGCCTGCGGTCGCTGGGCTGGCGGCCTCAATACGACCTTCGTCGCGGACTCGAAACCATGGTCGCGGTCACACGATGATTCTTCGCACACCGTGGCGCGCTTCGCTTTCGGCGAGGAAGGAAGCCACGGACTTCGTTCGTCTCCGGTTCCGTGACGCATTCCTGCTCGTTGACGGATTATGTGTCGTTTGTGGCGATGCGCGAACGGGGAATCAGCCGCGCGCGGGCGTTCGACAAGCACTTTGTTCAGGCGGGCTTCACGAAGCTGGCCTGAGATTCGTGCGCCGGAGTTTGTTTTGACGCCCGCCCTCACCCCGACCCTCTCACCCGAGGAAAGAGAACAGCCGTTGGCCGTCTTCTGGTTTGCAGGCGCGCGTTTGGCCAACTCGGACTCACGACATCTCGGAAACACGCGCGCCAGTCGCTGCCGTGAAATCAAACGGCATCGGCATCAAGTCGCCGGGCGCGCCAAGTTGTTTTGACGATTCAGGCAGACCGCGGCGGCGCATCCGTCGGGCGAATGACGGTGTTCACGGCGCCACACACCCGAGCCGCGTCGGGTCTTCCACCGCTTGCACGCTGTGGGTACGTGTTCATGCTCCATGCTCCAACTTTCTGGCACATGAACTGCAATCATGGCCGCCGAAAAGGTGATATGGCGAACAAGGTCAAATTGATGAAGCTCCTCCAGGAGATTCACGGCTACGAGCGGGTGACGAACCGACGCCCGACGCCCCGGCCCGCCATTCTCTACCTCATGCAGTTGCGCGCGCAGCAGCCCCACCCGCAAATCCCACGGCAACGCACCACGCTCGCGACCGACTGGCAGGCCGGCGAAGATCCAGTGCCCGTCCAGATCAAGCACATCACGCCCGAAGACTCCGAAATCCCGGTTGTCGTTCTCTGACGCGACGGGTTGCCCGTTTCCAATTTGGTTTTCCTCTCCGCGACATCCCTGTCGCGCTTCCTTCACCGCGACCGAAGCTGGCTCAAATTGAGGCAGTGTCCCGCCAGTCATCGCGCGCCCCTGACATCGCCGCAAGACGAGAGCTCATCGCGTTTGGAGAAGAACCTCCTCAAAGCCCATGGCCGTGAGGAAGCTTCGCACCTGGGCTTGGGCGCGATCCTCCGCGTCCTTGAGGATGCCGGCGGTGCGCGCGGCGCGTTTGATGTCCTCCACGGCCGCCTGACGCGCGGTTTGTTCGAGGTCCTTGTCGAAGGTCCGTAACAATCCGGTCGTCCGCTCGATCACCCGCGTCTGCCGGTCGTCCAGATACGCGTCGGTGATTTGTGGTTGGGGAAGGCGGACGATGATGCGTTTTCCCGAAATCTTCAAATCGTCGGGCTTGAGTTGTTCGAAATCCACGCCGGCCTTGACCACGCCGTGCGCGACCATCAGCACGCGGTTTTCGCCGAACCACTTCACGTCCTCGATGACCACCACCTTTTCCATTACGTATTTGACCGTCACCAACTGGGAAAGCGTCTGCACCTGGCGCAACACCGTGGCCGTGTTGTAAGTCTTCACACCGCCGAGCACGCCGGCGAGTCGTGACAACTTCAGCCCAAGCCACAGGCCAAGCACGAGCAGCAAGGCAACGGCCAGCAGAATGAGGATCGGGCGCGCGCGCCGCATGGCGGCAACCTAGCGGGTCCTCACGGGAAGGGAAACCTCGAATGCGCGGACAACACAATGCTTCGCCCATCTTCAAGCCGGCTGCTCCCTCGATTACGAAATGGAAAAACGCGCGATGCTGGTCGGACATCGCGCCGCGGTGCCGGAACTTTTTGCGCTTTGCACACCCGGCGCCCGGCCTAGTATGGCTGCATGAGTCTTCAAGTTGCGGGGTCATTCGCGGCTTACCGCCCGCGGCGACTGCGGCAATCGGCGGCACTGCGGAAGCTCGTATGCGAAACCCGGTTGAACGTCGAACAACTGGTGTTGCCGCTTTTTGTGCGGAGCGGCCGGCGCGTGCGCCGACCGATCCAAGCCATGCCGGGCGTGTTCCAACTGTCACCCGACGAACTGCTGCGCGACGCCGGACGCGCGCACAGCCTCGGCGTGCAGGCGGTCCTGATCTTCGGCATTCCCGAGCGGAAGGATGCGAAAGCCAGCGGTGCCTATGCGCGCAACGGCATCGTTCAGCAGGCGGTGCGCGCGTTGAAGAAGGAGTTTCCCGAGTTGCTGGTCTTCACCGACGTTTGCCTGTGCGAATACATGTCGCATGGCCATTGCGGCATCGTTCGGAGCGGCCGGCAGGGCGCGAGCATCCTGAATGATCCAACGCTGAAGTTGCTGGCTCGAACCGCCGCCAGCCACGCCGAGGCCGGCGCGGACGTCGTCGCGCCCAGCGACATGATGGATGGCCGGGTGCGCGCGATTCGCGCGGAGTTGGACCGGCTCGGGTTTGAGAATACGCCGATCATGTCGTATGCGGCGAAATTCGCGTCGGCTTTCTATGGTCCTTTCCGCGAGGCCGCCGAGTCCACGCCGCAATTCGGCGACCGGCGCAGTTACCAGATGGACGCGGCGAACGCGAACGAGGCCTTGCGCGAAGTGGCGTTGGACATCCAGGAAGGAGCGGACATCGTCATGGTGAAACCGGCACTGGCCTGCCTGGACATCATCCACCGCGTCAAAGCGGCGTTTGGTTATCCCACTGCCGCCTACGCGGTGAGCGCCGAATACTCGATGGTGAAGGCCGCGGCGGCTCAAGGCTGGATCGACGAACAGGCGGTGACGTTGGAAAGCCTGCTTGCGATGCGTCGCGCAGGGGCGGACATCATCATCACCTACGCGGCCACGGAAGTGGCTGTCTGGCTCAAAGGGAAATAGACCCGGGCCTTGGCGGGCCGGCAGACCGCGGCACTATCGGCCCGGCGTGGGCTTGCTCGCGAACAAGAAAGCGTAGAGCAGAATGCCGACGATAATCACCACCACGATCACGGCACCGATGATGAACCACTTGTTCGCCTTGTCGTCCTTTTTCGCGAAACCCTTGCTGGACGGATCGAAACCGCCTTTCGGCCCCTGCTCAAGCTCGTTCAAGCTCACGCCGCGCTGCATGACCATCGTCGAGTCAACGGGTTTTTTGGCACTGGCCCCGGCGCCCGCGGTTTCCAGTCGCAGTTCGATCTGGCCGAGGCGCAAGACCTGGCCGGGCTTCAACGGCGCCTCGGAGATTTTTTCCCCGTTGATGAAGGTTCCGTTGGTCGAATTGAGGTCGCGAACGACCACGTCCGTCCCGCGCAGGAGGATTTCGCAGTGATGGCTCGAAACCGAAGGCTCGACAATGGGAAACGTATTATCGTCAACCCGGCCAATGGTGGTTTTGTCCACCGTGAGCTCGTGCGAACGCCCAGTCATTCCTTCGCTGAGGATAACGAGTTTGGCCATAGTTGACTTACGCGCGGGGAATTATGTTCGGCGCCGGATTCAAGTCAAACGCAATCGTGGCAGGCATTCCAGACGCGTGAGCCGTGAGTGCGCGGATGCGGATCGGAGTTTGCGGCGGCAATAGGCCAGCGGCGCCGCAGCGTCGGCACACGTCGCCTCCGTTACGGCCTGCTCTCGATCAGCCGCCGGAACTCCGCGAACAACGGCGTCGAATCGTGCGGGCCCGGCGACGCCTCGGGATGGTACTGCACGCAGAAAATCGGTTGCGACTTGTAGCGGAAGCCCTCAACCGTTTGGTCGTTCAGGTTGATGCGGTCAACCACCACGTCCGAAGGCAGGGAGCCGGCGTCCACGGCGAACCCGTGGTTTTGCGAGGTAATCTCGACCCGGCCGGATGCAAGGTCCTTGACCGGTTGATTGGCGCCGCGATGGCCGAACTTGAGTTTGAAGGTCTTGCCGCCGAGCGCGAGTCCCAGGATTTGATGTCCGAGACAGATTCCGAAGATCGGAATGCCGGTTCGCGTCAACTCGCCCACCGCGCGCGCGGCGTAACCGAGCGCGGCGGGATCGCCCGGGCCGTTGGAAAGAAAAATCCCAGCCGGTTTGCGCTGGAGCACTTCCGCGGCCGGGGTGGTGGCCGGCACGACGTGAATGTCGAACCCGTGCTGCCGGAGCCGGCGGAGGATGTTGTATTTCATCCCGAAATCGTAGGCGACGATGGGAATGTCCGCGGGCGGCAATGGAGCGCGCAGGTGTCGCGCATTGGCAGTCTCATTGCCGGTGGCCAGCCGGAACGAGGCGCTCTGCTCGTCCTTCTCGTCCCAGCGGAACGCCGCCGGATGGGTGACTTCCTTCACGTAGTCCACGCCGACCAAACCCGGCCACTCCTTCGCGCGCCGCACCGCTTCGCCCTCGCTTACGCCTTCGGTGGAAACGAATCCGTTCAGCGCGCCGCGCACTCGGAGCTTTTTCGTGAGCGCGCGCGTGTCCAACCCCTGAATGCCAGGAATCCCGTCGCGTTCGAGATACTCGGCGAGCGAAGAATCCGCGCGCCAATTGCTCACCACCGGCGAAACTTCGCGCACGACGAAACCGGCCACGTGCGGCCGCCACGATTCCACGTCCACCTCGTTGACGCCGTAATTGCCGATGTGCGGATACGTCATCGTGACGATCTGCCCTTTGTAGGACGGGTCGGTGAGAATTTCCTGGTAGCCCGTCATCGAGGTGTTGAAACAAACCTCGCCGCAGGCTGAGGCGCGCGCGCCAAAACCTTCGCCGTGAAACACCGAACCGTCTTCGAGGGCCAGAATCGCTTTCATCTCCAGTCAACGACCGGGCGGGATGCTAGGCGAGAGGTCTCGACGGTCAAGAGGGAAGCACTCCCCCCAAAAAAGGGCGTGGCCGGTGACGGCCACGCCCTCGAGGAATCGTTCTTGTCAGGACGCTTGCTTGCGGAGCTTCTCCAGTTCAGCGATGAACGCAGTCGGCCCGCCTTTCATGTAGCCCAGTTCACCGATCTGTTTCCCGTTTGCATCCAGCACGACGATGGTGGGATAGCCTCGGATCTTGTATTTCGCCTGCAAGGTTTGGTTGGCTTTCTTGAGTTCGTCGCTCTGTTTTTTCTTGTTCGGGAAGTCCACCTCAACGAGGACGAGGTGCTTCTTCGCGTACTCGGCGAACTCGGGTTTCGAGAAAACTTCCTTGTGGAGGCGGATGCACCAGCCGCACCAGTCGGAGCCGGTGAAATCGAGGAACACCAGCTTCTTCTCCGTCTTGGCCTGGGCCTGGGCCTTGGGCACCTCGGTGAGCCAGTTCAATTCTTCGGCGCCGGCCGTCAGCAACGCGCCGCACGCCAGCAGTGAGATCAGGGTCTTTTTCATGGTTCGATGTTTGGTTGATTTGGTTTCGGATTTAGACGGGCACGGCCCCGATTTGTTCAACCCACGCCACCCGGCCCGCGACGAGGGTGGCCACGGCCCGGCCCCGCAGCGGCCAGCCGTAAAACGGATTATTGAACGATTTGCTTGCCGTGTCACGACTTTCAAAAGTCCATTCGCGATCGGGATCGAACACCGTCACGTCCGCGTCCGAGCCGATGGACAGCGTGCCCTTGGGCAGGTCCAGCAGCCGCGCCGGCGCGACCGTGAACTTCGCGATGAGATCGGACAACCCAAGGCGTTTCGCGTGGTAAAGCTGCATGAGTGACAGCGCCAGCTCGGTTTCGAGTCCGGTGATGCCAAAAGGCGCGTAATCGAATTCCACCTCCTTCTCGAAGCCGCAGTGCGGGGCGTGATCGCTGCACAGGATGTCAATCGTCCCGTCCGCAAGCCCCTCGAGGATGGCCTCGCGGTCGCGCGCCGAACGCAAAGGCGGGTTCATTTTGAAATTCGTGTCGTAGGCGGGCCAGGAAGGAAAGTTGAGGGTTGAGAGTTGAGGGTTGAAAGTTGAGCACAATTGTTTGCCGTCGGACTCCCAAAATTTTTCGCTCCCGGCAATGGCCGCGTCCGTGAGCGTAAAGTGATGCGGGCACGCCTCGCCCGAAATGGGCACCCCGCGTTTCTTCGCCTCGCGGATGAGAGCCACGCTGCCCGCCGCGCTCAAGTGCTGGCAATGCACGCGCGCGCCGGTCAATTCGGCCAGCAGAATGTTGCGCGCGACGATCATTTCCTCGCCCGCCGCCGGCCAGCCTTGGAGTCCCAGCGCGGTGCTCCAGAAACCCTCGTGCATCACGCCCGAGTTGACCAAGGAGTAGTCCTGGCAATGATCCATTACCGGCAGGTCGAACATCCTTGCGTACTCACAAGCTCGCCGCATGAGTTCATGGTTTTGAACGCAATGCCCGTCGTCGGTGATGGCCACGACTCCCGCCCGCTTGAGTCCGCCGATCGGCGCAAGCTCCTCGCCGGCAATCTCCCGGGTGATCGCTCCCGCGACGAACACATTGACGACTCCGTGCTGCGCGGCGCGTTCATGGATCAAGGCGACCGTGCCCGCGCTGTCAATCGCGGGCGAGGTGTTCGGCATGCAAACAATGGAAGTGAATCCGCCATGCGCGGCGGCCGCGGTTCCGGTGGCGACGGTTTCCTTGGGCGTCTGTCCCGGTTCGCGCAAATGCACGTGGAGATCAATCAGGCCGGGACAAACCACGAGTCCCTCCGCGTCTAGGCGCTCGGCGCCGGGCGGAGATTGCTGCGCCGCCCCGGAACCGACGGCGGCGATCTTGCCGTCGAGAATGAGGAGGTCCGCAACGGCATCGAGGCGGTTGGCCGGGTCCACAACCCGCCCGCCGGTCATGAGCAGCGCGTTCATCGGGCAGCGAGCTTACCCGTTGACGAATTGACAAGGCAAGTGCGCGCGGTAAGATGTCGTCGCTCCGGCTGTGGATCTGTCCGAACTGGAGCAAGTCGGTCAGCGCGGGCGTAGTTCAATGGTAGAACGGAAGCCTTCCAAGCTTCACACGAGGGTTCGATTCCCTTCGCCCGCTCCAATCTGCCGACCGACCTCCTCGTTGGCAGCCCAACTCGCGCTCTCGTCATGGTTGGAACGCGAACGCCGTCCGATCCTGATCGTCCATGGCCCAGATGTTCTCCGGCCAGACGTCGCGTCCGTAGCGGAGGAACCTGACGCTTCCATCGGAAAAGGTGTAGTTCGATCCACCCGAACGGCTGAGGCTGCCCGAGCGCGGCGTCCCGTGGCATCCGCGCTCGACCTGGTCGGCATCGTTGCCCTGGCCCTCCAACAGGTCCATGAAGTAATGCTGTGACACCGGGATCGCGAAGCCTTGGAGGTTTTTCTTTTCGCCGAACATGGCGATCTGGGTCGGTTTGCGAATGGCTGATTCCTTCAAGGACGCCCGCGGGAAGCGCGCAAACATGTAGGCGTTGAAATCAGCCTCGCTCAAGGTCCGTTTGAAATAATCGTTCCACCCGTTGATGACGTAACTGCGCGGGGAACGATCCGCGACCGTGGGAGAATCCGTCTGCGTCAGCGGCGTCCCGCGCGTGGAATCGGTCGGGCAGACGAGCAGGGCCAGGTTGCGATACCCCTCCTGCAACAGCGTCGGCCAGCGATAAGCGTTGGTCCGCGGCGGCAACTGGTCGCCATGGTCGCCGGCATAGAGCGTCACCGAGAGCGAAAGCTGCTTGAGATTGTCGGCGCATTTGATCCGGTAGGCGGATTCCTTCGCGCGCGACAGGGCAGGCAACAACATGGCGGCCAGAATGCCGATGATCGCGATCACGACGAGCAGTTCGATCAGAGTGAACGCGGCGTGAACCGGCTTCCCCATGGCGGCAGCGCCGGCCGGTCTTTTGGCAGACGATTCAATCATGTTCATCGAGAGGTAACTGGACCCTCCACCGGAGGACGCAACCGCGACGCCGAAGGTTTCGCTTCGCATCCGCCAGGCGGGAGACTACAGTGCGCCGCACGAGGCGCGCGAATGGAATCCGCGCGCCAGCGTCAACCACTGCGTCCATGTCGCGGAACAAACTCATCCTGGCTTTGGTGGCCATTGTTGGATTGGGCGGCCTCTGTCTTTACCTGAACAGGGACTGGTTCGCGACTCAGCCTATTCAAATCTCGCATCGCGTAAGCCCGTGGCTCGCCAACGCGCGCACGCGGCGATTTCGCGGCGGGGAGGACCTCGGCACACCGGTGGTCTTCTCGCTCGACAGCTACTACAAATTCACCAGCGTCAAAGTCTTCAAGGCCGCCGAGATTGCGACCAACAAATACGCGCACCCGGTCTGGGACATGATTTCGGATTCGAACTCGATGCCGATGGCCAGCTTCAGCTATGGCGGCTATCTGCGCGGCATGTATCCGTCGGTCAAGGGTGCGCGGCCCGACCCGCTTGAGGCGGGTGTCACCTACCGGCTCGTCGTCCAGACCTCCGATGACAAGGACGCTGGGCACGACTTCTTGCTTCCGCCGGCGAAGTGAGTGAGGACGAGAGGCGTGCGAAGCGGGAACTGGTGCCGGCGTATCAGACTCGTGCGAGTAGTGCTGCGCTCATTTCATGGCCGGCCCTCGGATCATGTCCTTTTCTCGGACCAGACTTGCAATCCTACGCTGCCAGGATTTTCTCCAGCCGCTGGCACAAGTCCCGCAATCCCTCGGGCGTGTCGCCGCCGCCCTGCTCGGTGATGGCCCAGCCGCGATAACCGACCTCGTCCAGCGCGCGCATCACCGCCGGCCAGTTGTTGTCCCCTTCCAGCAGCGGCGCGGCGAAGCCCGCCCACTTGCCCTCCTTGTCGGCCTTCTTGCGGCTGAATTCCTTGATGTGCAGCTTCTGGATGCGTTTGCCAAGCACGCGAACCCACTGCTCGGGCCAGCCGTAATTGATGACGTTGCCCACGTCGAAATGCCAGCCCACCGCTGCGCTGTTGAACTCATCCACGTAGCGCGCGGCTTCCAGGGGACTGAGCAGGAAATTGTTCCAGACGTTCTCTACGGCGATCTTCACGCCAAGCTCCTCCGCCAGCGGAACGGCCTTGCGGATTTCCGCCTGTGACCGCGCATAGGCATCGGCGTAGGAAACCTCCTCTTTCACGACGGCGGGCACGAGCAACACGGAGGACGCGCTGAAACGTTTCGCCTCGCGCAGGCATTGCAGCAACGCCTCCAACCCCGCCTGGCGCACCTGCGGATCGGGATCGGAGAGCGGTTTGCCCCAATGATGCGCGCCGCACACGCTCGGGATTTCCAGCCCGGTTTCGTCGCGCGCCCGGAGCACTTCGTCCGCGTTCATGTGGCTCATCATCTCAACGCCCTCGAAGCCGGCGGCCTTGATGGCCCGCATTTTTTCGAGCACCAAGCCCTTCACGCCGACGGTGCCCCACATGATGGCCTTCTTGATGGAACGCGGGGCCGGCTTCTTTTCAGGCGCGGCGATGGCGCGCGGCGCCCAGGCGGCGAGCGCCAGCGCGGCGGCGCCGCGCCTCAAAAAATCACGACGATCCATGGGCGGGTTCATGTTCCCAAAAAGTTTTCAGCGCGTGGCGGCACGTGGTCGGCGAATGCAGGAAGTAATCCGGCCATCAAACGAATTTGGTGAAACCCGGGATGGCCATCGGGGCGGCGTCGAGTTTCATCTTCCAATCGAGTTGTTCAGGAACGAGCCGCTCCTGGGAATTCATGACGTCCTCCCAGGTCACCATCTGGCCGGTGTAGGCGGCCATGCGGCCCATGATCGCCATGAGCGTGCTCTGCGCCATCCAGTCGCCGTCATTGATCGGCTGACCGCGGCGGATGCTGGCGAACAACTCGTCGTGTTCCTGTTGATACATGTCCTTCTTCGGGCCGCGATAACGCCAGCGCTCCTTGGCGTTGATGATGGGATCGCTCCAGTTCGGCGGCAGGGTGCCAAGGCCGGCCGATCCCAGCACGTAATCCGCGTTCTCCGAGTGGCAATTGCTCACCTGCCGCTGACCCATGAACGCGCGCACGTCGCCCGGAAAATCATAGACCACGAAAATGTGATCGAAGATGTTGCCCTGGCAATTTTCGGTCTGGCGCCCGCCGACGGCGACAGCCCTCAGGGGAGGGACATCCTTCATTGCCCAAGCGATCTTGTCCACGCTGTGGCAGGCCTGTTCGACCAATCCGTCGCCGGAGAGCCAGGTGAAATTGTACCAATTCCGCATCTGCCATTCGAGATCGCCCATTTCCTTGGGCCGCGAAGTCGCCGGCGGCATCGGCTTGACGCGCCCCGTGTAATAGGTGGCGTAGATCGCCCGGATGTCCCCGATGGCGCCGTCGTGAACGCGCTTGTAAAACTCGCGGCGCGGCAGGTCGTAACGCCAGCAAAAGCCGGCGACCAGCGCGGTCTTCTTAGCCTTGGCCACCTTGACCGACTCCAGGATCGAGCGAACGCCCGCGGCGTCCGTGGCCATTGGCTTTTCGCAAAAGACGTGTCTGCCCGCCTCGACCGCCGCCCTGAGATGGACGGGCCGGAATCCCGGCGGCGACGCCAGCAGCACCACGTCCACTCCGCTGGCGATCACCTTCTGGTAGGCGTCGAGGCCGACGAAGCATTTTTCCGCGGTGACTTTCACGCGCGCAGCGTGGTCCTTGCGGAGGGCTTCGAGGCTTTTTTCCAGAGGCTCGGCAAAAGCATCGCCCAGGGCGGTAAGCACCACGTTCTCATCGGCGCTGAGGGCCTGGCTGGCGGCGCCGGTGCCGCGGCCGCCGCAGCCGATGAGACCGATGCGCAGCGTGTCGCTGTTTTCAGCCGCGAAAAGATTCCCCGACAAGATGGCCGGCGCGGCGAGTGCGGCGCCGGCAGCGGCCGAAGTGCGCAGGAATTCGCGACGGGAGGTGGAAGGATGTTCGTTCATAACTTGCGAGGCCAGTGTCCCGGCAGGGGAACGGCGCGTCAAGCCGCCGAGGGAACTGAGTTCAGTGCTCCGCCGTCTCCAAGCGAATGGCTGGCTTCACCGAAGCCGTTGCCTCATTACAAGCGTCGCGAGAGACAAGGCGCTCACTTCACTTGGCGGCCGGGTAGGTTCGGTAGTAGTCCCGGTAGCGGTAGTAATAATAGTAGTCGCCCGAGGTGCTGCGCACCGCGTTGAAGACAAAGCCAAGCACGTTAGCCTGGCGCTGATAGAGGAGATCGAGCGCCGCGCGCGCCACCCGGGCCGAGGTGTGCTCCGCGCGAAGGATGAAGATCACTCCTTCGATCAACGGGGCCAGGCTGGTGACGTCGTCGGCGGCCAGGACGGGAGCGGTGTCAATCAATACCCAGTCAAACTTTTCCGCCGCCGCCTTCAAGAATTCCTTGGAGCGTTCGCTCAAGAAAAGTTCGCTGGCATTGCCGCACGTCTCGCCGCGCGGGATCACGGACAAGTTTGGAGCTGAGGTCGCCTGGACTGCCTGCGACCAGTCCAGGCCCTGCGCCAGCACCTGGCTCAATCCCGGAGAGACGTTCAGGCCAAAACGCTGGTGAACAACGCCCTTGCGCAAGTCCGCGTCCACCAACAGCACGCGTGAACCGGTGAGCGCCATGGTGATGGCGAGGTTGGCCGCGGTCATGGACTTGCCCTCGCTGGGCACGGCACTGGTGAGCGCAATGATGCGTGGGCGTTGCCCCGATTGGGCGAGGTAAAGCAGGGAGGAGCGGAGGTTGCGATAAGACTCGACGAATGGATGGCGCGGATCGTCGGTCTGGATGAGCGGCAGATGCGCGCCTTTGGCCGGGCGACGTTCTCGTGGAATCTGGCCCAGAACGGACTCGTCGAAAATTTCCTGAAGCTCGGTGAAAGAACTGATCCGGTCATCCAGACGGTCCATGATGAACAGGAGCACGAGGCTAAGGCCCAGGCCAATCAAGGCTGCCTTCTGCAATGAAGGCACGAGATTCGATCCATCGAGAAACGCGGGCGAGGCCGGCTCCATGATGGTTACGCTTTCCGGACTGATCTCCTTGTTGACGTCCAGAGTCTGCATCGTCCCCAACAGGCGGTCATAGAGGGCCTGGATGCGCTGGCCGTTGGACTTGAGTTTCTGGTATTCCGCAGTCTGCCGGCTGATCTCCAGGTTTTTGGCGTCCCACTCCGCGATGTCCTTGGCGAGGTTTTGCATTTGCAGCGCGAGCGAGATCTTCTTGCTCTCCAATTCCTCGACGCTCTGAGATTTGAGGATTTCGAGCAACCGCCCGCGCCGGGCGATCTCGTCAGTCATGGCGATCATCTTGGGGTGCTTGGGCCGCAGCACGCGGCCCAGTTCCATCTGCTCCGCCTTGAGCACGAGCAGTTGTTGCTTGGCTTTGGCGTAGTCGGACTCGATAGCGCTGGTTTTGTCATCGCCCGAACCCGCCAGCGAAAGGGCGCTCTGGCCCGACTGGCGGGCGAGGTTTTGATCCAGCGTCAGGGTGGTCAGCAAATCGTGCTCGGACTTGAGGTCGGCCATTTTCTTGTTCAAAGCAGCCAGATAGCTGCCGGCGCTGTTGCCCTGTTCCTGAAGCAGGACCACGCTGTTGGTGCCTTGGAAGGCGGCCAGTTCCTGATCGCAGTTGCGGAGTTCCTTCTCCAGCCGGAGGACTTCCTCGGTCAACCCGGCGAGCGTGGTCGAGGAGGTCTGTTCGCGCATTTCCTTTTTGAGCCGGATGTATTCCTCCATGCAAGCCTGGAGAAACGCCTGGGTGTACTGCGGCTCCACACCGCTGGCCTGCAACACGAAGATGCTGGTCTTGGGGGTAACGGCAACCCGCAGACCCACCGGCCGGGCAACCAATTCGGGTTTCTGCGCCGTCACGCGGGCGTGGGCGCGATTGATCACGGTCCCGCTCTGCATGATGGAGGCCTGCGTGCCGAGGAAGTTGCTGAGTTCCTCGTTGTAAACAGACCCCTCCGGGATGGAGAGCTTGATGTTGACGATCATCCGGCTGACGGAGCTGTAGGCCGGCCGGGCAGTCTTGAGAATAACGGCCTGCACGGCGACGGCGAGGGCGACGGTGAGAATCGGGACCCACCAGCGCCGACGCAACAATGACCGATAACGGCTGACTTGAGCCGAAAAGCGCGAAGCAAAGCCGTGGCGATGCTGCAACTCCTGGGAAGCGGGTTCGTTCATGAAGCCAGGGGTCAAAAATTGATCAGCCGGGAGGAAACGATGATGAAGTCATCAGGTTGCAGCACCATGTCCTTCTCCTGCCGGCCATTTTCCAGGATTTCCGTCATGTTCAACTCGAACGTGGTTTGTTTTCCGGAACCGTCGGCCGCCGGCCGCACCACCTTGACCTTTTTCTTGTTGGCGAATTCCGCGAAGCCGCCCGCCCGCAGGATGGCTTTCCCGGCCGTGAGCGTTTCAGTGGCCATCATCTCGACGGCGCCCGGCTTGGCGACTTGTCCCCAGAGGTAAACGCGCCCGAGCAACTGGTTGGCCGAGTCCACCGCCAGCACCACCGTCGCCTGATGGTAGTAATCCTTTTCAAGCAACCTCGTTACCTCATCGGTGAGCTGCTTGCAGGTATTGTCCGCCGACGCCACGCGGCCGATGTAAGGAAAATCCACTTCTCCCGAGTCCGCGATCACGAGACTCTTGGGTTTGTCGTTCTCGTCGAAAAGGCGGTTCTCGAGAATCTGGAAACTGATTTTGTCGCCGACGCGAAGCTTATACTTTTCATCCGCCACGTAACGGCCCGCGGCGCCGTTGGTGGTCTCGCCGGTTGGAGGGCTTGTCGCGGGCGCGGCCGCCGCGGGGTTGGGCTTGGGCGCCGGTGCGTTCGCCTGGCTCGGAAGTTGTGGCGAATTGTTAGGCGGCGGGACCTCCTTGAAGACCTGGGCTTCAGCGACGACAGCCAGGCACAGGAGCATCAAACATCCTTTGCGCATAATTTGCTTTCGCATGAGTTTCTAAAACTGGTACGAGAAATTCAAGCTTACAGTATTGACCGTGTAATCCCCGGTGTCACCTTCAGAATCCCGCATGATCCAGTTGTAACCCAGCGAGCCGGACAGCTTCTTCATCAACTCCCGGCCCAAGGTGATGCCGATTTGGTATTGGCTGAAACTCGAGCCGCCGCCATACGAATCCGTGCCGAGCGTGTAGGCGAAAGGCGTGTTGAGCGTGATGTTCCGGAGCACGCGCCAGTTGATGCCCAGGTTGGCGTGGTAACTCTCGTACGGCTGCCCGACCAACGACAGGGTAACCCCGCGGCCACCACCCAGCGTGTAGCTCAGGTACTTGTTGACGATGTGGGATACCGCCAGGTCCACATAAGTGGAGCCCTGGTCCTGGCTGGCAGAAGCCGAAGCCGCCTGGTCCGGGGAATAGACCGTGTAGCCACCGTTGAGCCGGAAGTTGAGATACGTGCTGGCGGAGTATTGCAAAAAGCCTCCGGCATTCCATTGCCGCGCTGAGGACGAAACCGTGCCCGAATTCTCGATGAAACCGCCCCCGAGTTCCACCCCCGCCTTGATCTCGGGCCGGACCTTGGCGCCAAACGAAATGGAGACCGTGTCGGAACTTCCGGAGTTGTTCGCCGTCTGCGAGCCGAGCGCGAAGTGGTTGTTGTGAGAGTAACCGAAACTCGCGCTGGCCTTGTTAAGCTCCCATTGTCCGATGATCCCGGCCGTGTTCTGGAATTGCGCGGTGTCGCCGCCGCCAGCGACCGAAGGATCCTCGTAGGCATTCTGAGTGAGCGATGGGCGGTCGTAGAAGTTGAAAGAGAAGTCGCCGACGTAGACGTCGAAGGATATTTCCGTTCCAGGAGTGATGAAGAAACGGCTCAACGAGTTGTTCACCGTGTAGTACGAATAACCGGCGTTGACCGAAACATTGAGGCTGTTTTTCTCGCTGATGGGCCAGAGCAGCGACGTGATGAGCGAAGGACTGAAGATCAGGTCGCCCCCGGATCCGCTCCCCGAGCCGCCGCCTGCGCCGGTGCCGGCCAGGTGCGCGTTATCCGTGAAGGTGATGCCCAGCCCCGCCCCGAACCGCCATGCGGCGTCCCCGAGCTTCAGGTTGTAGTAACCGGTCGTGGTGACCGCCTTCCTGCGGGCGGCAGCGGCGTCGGCGCCGGCGATGGAGGCCCGCAACGTCTCCTGCGCCACGGCCGGGACGCCTCCACAAACCAGGAGTGCCGCAATGGTCAGAGCCGAGCCGCAACTCAAACAGCATCGGCGGCTAATCAGAGGGCGTGCGCTCAATCGTTTCCTGTTCTGCGTGAACCGGGTTCCCGCTCTGCAACAACCATAGTATTACGGAAGCCGCGCCAATCGAGGCAATCAAAAACGCGACAACCACCAGACGAGTGGCGTGGATGCCTTCTGTTCCGCCTGGGAATCGGCGCGTGGCGCTTGACTCATGAGGTTAGGGAGCGGCAGCCCACACAACCTTGCGCCATAACGAGGCCGCACCGGGCCTTCAAAACCACGGCGTGCCGTCGTCGCTGGCGAATCGGGAACTTGTAGGTATGTCCGAGGGCGATCCGGAAACGAACGGAAGTCCGGAAACCTGAATCGCCCGTCGCGATCCCTCGCGCGTTGCCGCCGCCAGCTCACGCAAGGCCCGGGGAACGCAACTTTCGTTCATTTTTTATTGAACAAATTGGAAGAACTGCTATACCCGACTCCGATGTTGCTCGGAAAGGAAAAGCGGAACGGCTGGAATCATCGCAACGGACGTGCCTACGCGCGGCTCTCGGCCCACGAAGTCGAGATCGTGGACCTGTTCGTGCGCCTCTCCCGCACGCTGGGACAACCTCCGTCCCTCGGCGAAATCTATGGCCTCCTGTTTGTCTCCCATCGCCCGCTGACCATGGACGATTTGATGGAGCGGCTCGGTTTGAGCAAAGGATCCGCCAGTCAGGGCCTAAAGTTCCTGCGCAATCTCGGCGCCGTGAAGCCCGTTTATGTCCCTGGCGAGCGCCGCGTACATTACGAGGCGGTCGCCCAATTGCGCCACCTGACCGGACGATTCCTGCGCGAAAAAATCGAACCACACCTCGGCGACGGCGACGCGCGGCTTGCGCGGCTTGCGGAGCTTGCTGAGGGTCTGCCGGCGACCGAGCGCGCCCACGTGAACCGGCGCATTGCCACCCTGCGCAGTTGGGGCAGGAACACCCGGCGCGTGCTGCCCCTCGTGTTGCGCGTCCTTGGCGACTGACATCTGGAGTTGGTCCGGGGTGCTCCCAAGCAGCGTGTGGGCACGGAATCGGGGGCGGGGTTTGTCCGAAATGTCCCGACCAACGGGACGAACCAGGCCGATGCCTGGGAATGACAACGCAAATGCAGCGACGGGCCTTTTGCCGGTGTGCCGGCGAAACGGCGAAGGGCGGCAGCTTGGCCTGACGCGGCGGAATAGACTCGATTCGACCGTTTAGGCATCCGCGGTCATCGCGCGGCCGATCCACTGTGGCTTATGATGACCCCCAACTTTCCCTCGCGCCTCCTGAGATTCCTCCCAATCTTCATGCTGATCGCTGTCATCGGACTCGGATACGTTGGTCTGCCGCTGGCGCTGCAATTCGCGCGATCCGGAGAACGCGTGCTGGGACTGGACGTGGATCCCAGGAAAGTTGCGGCACTGGCTCGGGGACGAAGCTACATCAGACACATCCCCGCTGCGCCCATCGCGCGACAGATCCGCGCCCGCCTCCTCCAGGCTTCCACCGATTTCACGCGCCTCCGGGCGGCAGACGCCGTGATTATCTGTGTGCCGACACCCTTGAAGCGCAACCGCGAACCGGACCTCTCGCATGTGCTGAACACGGGCCGCTCCATCGCGCCGCATTTGCGCGCCGGCACGCTTGTCGTTCTCGAATCCACAACCTACCCGGGAACCACGGAGCACGAACTCCGCACGGTCCTTGAAGAGGGTTCCGGTTTGCGTGCCGGCCGGGATTTTCACCTCGCCTACTCCCCCGAACGTGAGGACCCAGGCAACCCTGCTCGCAAGCTCGCCGAGATTCCCAAGCTGGTGGGCGGCCTCACGCCCGCCTGCACGCGCGCGGCGGAGGCGCTGTATCGTCGGGCGGTGGCGACAGTTGTCCCGGTCTCCTCCTGCCGGGTCGCCGAGGCGGCGAAACTCCTGGAGAACATTTTTCGCGGCGTCAACATCGCCCTCGTCAACGAACTCAAGGTCGTGTACGCCGCCCTGGGAATTGACATTTGGGAAGTCATCGCGTGCGCCAGCACGAAGCCGTTCGGGTTCATGCCGTTTTATCCCGGCCCCGGCTTGGGCGGCCACTGCATCCCGATTGATCCATACTACCTTGCCTGGCAGGCCCGCAAACACGGGCAGCAAACCCGCCTGATCGAACTCGCCGGCGATATCAACACGGAGATGCCGCGGCATGTTGTCTCGCGGACCGTCCAAGCACTCAGAGCCGCGGGGAAATCTCTCAAGCGCGCGCGTGTCCTCGTGCTGGGCCTGGCCTACAAAGCCGACGTGGACGACCTGCGCGAATCCCCGGCCTTTCGTTTGATGGACCTGTTGCGAGCAGGTGGGGCGAAGGTCGCCTACTACGACCCGCACATCCCGGTCATCGGGCCGACCCGCGAGCACGCCAACTGGAAAGGGACGCGCTCCGTGAAATGGAACCGCGCAACCCTCCGCACCTTTGACGCCGTGGTAATCTCCACCGCGCACCGCGACGTGAATTACAAGCAACTCGCCGCTTGGGCCGGCATTATCGTGGACACGCGCAACGTGATGGCTGGAATCAAGGGCGCGATGCGAAAAGTGGTGAAGGCATGATCGGCGGACACTCAACCTTCTTGCGGCACGTCCTCATGCACTGCCCTCTCCCGCCGGACAAAGAGAGGGTGGCTTCCCTTGGGGAGAGAGTCCCCCGAAACGATTCGCGCATTGAACCCTTGAACCGTGGCAGCCGACATGAGGCGGCCCATTCTGATTCAGGGAAAAGTCAGAGCCTCCTCACGTCGGCTGCTACGAAGTTCATGTGCGGAGGGGCTGATCACTCGACTCACATCTCTCAACCCTCATCCAAGAACTCTCAACTCCCGGCTTCATGCACGAATTGATCATCGAGCCCGGTCGCACCGAGAAGAACTACTGGCGCGACCTTTGGCGATACCGGGAGTTGCTTTATTTCCTCGCCTGGCGCGACATCCTGGTCCGCTACAAGCAGACCGTGATCGGTATTGCGTGGGCAGTCATCCGCCCGTTCCTCATGATGGTGGTGTTGACACTGGTCTTCAACCGCGTCGCCCGGCTGCCCGCTCCCGGCGCGATCCCCTACGCGCTGCTCGTGTTTGCCGCCATGCTGCCGTGGCAGTTCTTTTCCATGTCACTCACCGAATCCAGCAACAGCCTCGTCGGCAACGCCAATCTCATCTCCAAGATCTATTTCCCGCGGCTCATTGTGCCCGCCGGCGCCGTCATCACCAGCTTCGTAGATTTCTTGATCACCCTCGCAATGATGGGCGTACTGATGGCCTGGTACGGCTTCCTGCCGGACTGGCGGATGCTCACGCTGCCGCTGTTCATGGTCCTGGCCTTCGCCGCGTCGTTCGGCGCGGGCCTCTGGTTTTGCGCGCTCAACGTGAAATACCGCGACTTCCGCTACATCGTGCCGTTCATCGTGCAGTTCGGCCTTTACGTTTCGCCCGTTGGCTTCAGCAGCGCGATTGTGCCGGAGAGATGGCGGATGGCGTACTCGCTGAATCCGATGGTCGGTGTTATTGACGGATTCCGCTGGGCGCTGTTGCGCGGGGAAACCGCCATCTGGTGGCCGGGCCTCCTGGCCTCCTTGCTCCTGACGGCTTTTGCGTGCGGGAGCGGAATCTGGTATTTCCGGCGGACGGAGAAGACGTTTGCGGATGTGATCTAGTTTTGCGCATGTCACTCTCGGTTCCAATCTCAGAGGGTTCGGCGAAAGGACACGCCGCTGCCCTGCGCGCCGCATCCTCCGCGCCGGCGGCGAGTTCGCGCCCAACGAAACTGCCGCGTCCACTGGACCGTCCAGCGAGGTTTCCGCTTTCCTTCGCGCAGGAACGGCTCTGGGTCTTGCAGCAGTTGGACCCGAACAGCGCCGCTTACAATATTCCGAGGGCTCTACGCCTCAAAGGGGTGCTCAACCTCGAGGCGCTCCAGCGAACTTTGGATGCAATGGTTCAGCGGCACGAGAGTTTGCGCACCACGTTCGGCACCGAAGCGGGCGAACCGGTGCAGATTGTCGCGCCGGCGCATCCGGTTCGGATCCGCCGCGTGGATTTGAAGTCGCTGCCCGCGCAGGAGCGCGAGGCGGAGGCTTTGCGGGAAGCCACGCAGGAGGCGGGCAAACCCTTTGATCTGGTTCAAGGTCCCGTGTTGCGGGTTGTGCTTTTTGAACTGGGGATCGAGGATCACCTCCTGTTTTTCAATGTCCATCACATCGCCTACGACGGCTGGTCGGACAATATTTTCATGCGTGAGTTGGCGACCTTCTATCGGACATTCCTCGAAGCGAAAACGGCGACGGTCGCGGAACTGCCCATTCAGTGCGCAGACTTCGCCGTCTGGCAGCGCGAGCGATTCCGGGGAGACGTGCTCGAGAAGCAACTCGAATACTGGAAACGCCAGCTTGCCGGCGCGCCGACGGTGCTGGAATTGCCGGCGGATCGTGCCCGCCCGGCCCGCCAGTCGTTCCATGGCGCGAGCCGGTCATTTCTGATTTCCGGGAAAACCGTGGCCGCGCTCAAGCAACTAAGCCGGCAGCACGCGTCAACGATCTTCGTCACCCTGATGGCTGCTTTTGAAAGTTTGCTGCACCGCTACACGGGGCAAGCGGACATCCTGATCGGCTACCCAGCGGCTGGCCGCGACCAATTTGATACCGAAGACCTGATCGGCTTCTTTATCAACACTCTGGTCCTGCGCGCTGATTTCACGGATGATCCGACGTTCGAGGAACTCTTGAAGCGGACGCGAACCGCCGCGTTCGACGCCTACGACAACCAGGACCTGCCGTTCGACAGGCTGGTTGCGGAGTTGCAGCCGGTGCGCAGCCTGAGCCATGCGCTGCTCGTGCAGGCCTTGTTCATATTGCACAACCAGTTCGTGGGCGAATGTCAGTTCCCGGGTTTGACTGTGAGCTACCCGCCGGTGGAAACTGGAATGGTCCAGTTTGACCTCATCATGCACCTGGTCCCCGAAGCCGGCGCACTGTGCGGCAAATTGGAGTACAACAAGGATTTGTTCGAGACGCCGACGATTGATCGGTTGCTCCGTCATTTCCAGACGTTGCTGGCCAGCATCATGGCCAATCCCCGGCAGCGGATTTCCGAGTTACCGCTCCTAACGCCTGCCGAGCGTCAACTGTTGTTGGTGGATTGGAATCAGACGGTTACCGACTATCCTCGGCGGGCTTGCGTCCATGAGTTGTTCGAAGCGCAGGTTGAGCGGACGCCGGAGGCGGTGGCCGTGGTATTCGAGGGACAGTCGCTGACCTACCGAGAACTCAACCGTCGGGCCAATCAACTGGCGCATCACTTGCGCGGGCTTGGAGTGGGGCCGGAGGCGCTGGTCGGGTTGTGCGTGGAGCGGTCCATGGAGATGGTCGTCGGTTTGATCGGGATTCTCAAGGCGGGCGGGGCGTATGTGCCATTGGATCCGCGCTACCCTCCGGAACGCCTGGCGTTCATGCTCGAAGATGCCGGAACGTCGGTGTTGGTGACCCAAGAGCGCCTGGTGCCGCGGTTGCCAGCATTTCAAGGTCATTGCGTTTGCCTGGACTTCGCGGGTCCAGCGTTCGAGGGGCCGGATGCATTTGCCGAAGCCAATCCTGCCGGGCAGACAGTCCCTGAGAATTTCGCCTACGTGATCTACACCTCAGGCTCCACCGGCAAGCCAAAAGGCGTCGCGCTCCCACACCGCGCGCTGGTCAACCTGATCCACTGGCAAGTCCGCAACTCGACGCTCGGACCTGGAGACAAGACGCTTCAATTTGCCTCCTTGAGCTTCGACGTTTCATTTCAGGAGATTTTTTCGACTCTGTGCAGTGGCGGTGTGCTGGTTTTGATTGATGAAGAGTCACGCCTCGATCCGGCCCTGTTGTGGAAGGTGCTGGCGAAGCACGCGGTCGCGAGATTATTCCTGCCCTTCGTGGCCTTGCAACAATTGGCGGAGCGCGCGGACGACGCCACGCCAGCGGTCCCGAGTCTGCGCGAAGTCATTACCGCGGGCGAACAATTGCAAATCACCCCTAAGATCGCAGCGCTGTTTGAGCGTTTGAAAGACTGCACACTGTGCAACCAATACGGCCCGAGCGAGAGTCATGTGGTGACAAGCTTTGCCCTGACTGGCCGCGCCAGCCAGTGGCCGACATTGCCGCCGATCGGTCGTCCGATTGCCAACACGGAACTATTTCTTCTCGACAGACATCTGCAGCCCGTGCCGGTAGGGGTACCCGGAGAACTGCATATCGGGGGTGTTGCTCTGGCTCGGTACTACTGGCATCGCCCCGAACTGACGGAGCAAAAGTTCATCCCACATCCCTTCCGTTCCGAACCCGGAGCGCGACTTTACAAGACCGGCGATCTGGCCCGCTACCGGCCTGACGGGAACATTGACTTCCTGGGACGGACGGATCATCAGGTCAAGCTTCGGGGTTTCCGGGTCGAACTGGGCGAGATCGAAGCAGTGCTGCGCCAACATGTGACTGTCGGGGAATGTGCGGTGGTGGTGCGTGAAACGGCGCAAGGAAACAAGCGTCTGATCGCCTACGTCGTGGCGCGGGACTCGACCGCGAGCGTCGACGTTACAGCGGCTGGCCCGCCCAACATGGTTGCGGACTTGCGTGACTGGCTCAAAGGCAAGCTGCCCGACTACATGCTGCCGGCGGCGTGGGTGCAGTTGAAGCAACTACCAGTCACTCCAAGCGGCAAAGTTGACCACAGGGCGTTACCTGAGCCGGAGCAGGGGGACGCTGGGACAGGGGTTGCATTCGTAAACCCGCGCACACCGCTGGAGGCGGCGCTAGCGGCCATCTGGAGTCAGGAATTGGAGATCAGCCAGATTGGAGTACATGACGACTTCTTTGACTTGGGAGGTCATTCCTTGCTGGCGGTGCGCGTGGCTGTTCAGTTGGAACAGCGCTTCGGCAAGAAGCTACCCGTGGCCACGCTTTTCGCGGCACCAACAGTGGAGCAACTGGCCAAGGCGATTCTCGACGCGGAAAACGTCCCGGTCCAGCCACGCCTATGCACACTTCGGTCGGGCCACACCAAACCACCGTTCTTCTTCCTTGGAGAGTTGGCTTTCTTGCGCCTGCTGCGTCTGCCGGCGGGACAGGCTTTCCACGTCTTGCGGACCCGCGGCATCACGGACTCGCCCGCGTTCACGAGTCTGGGCCAGTTGGCGGAGGACCATCTGGCGGTTATTAAATCGGTGCAGCCGAAAGGGCCGTACTTGCTGGGCGGATACTGTTTTGACGGCGTGGTCGCATTTGAGATGGCAGTTCAATTGATGGCCCAAGGACACGAAGTATTGCTGGTAGCCGCGGTTGATACCTACCCGGGTGATAAGGGCATGGTGCGGCTTGCTCGGAGGCTGGTTGAGAGGCTTGGCCCGGCCTTGGGCTGGGACACTGCGCAAACGGTTCGGCGCGCCTGGCCGTGGATTAACCGGATCACGCGGTTCCAGAATTGGACCCATTTACCCGCGGAGAAACGGGCACAGGAAACGCGAAACTTTCTCAGGCGCAAAGACAGCGAATGGAAATTGCGCCGAGTACCCGGAGCCAGTTCTGGAACTGCCCCCCAACCCACAGCTACTGAGCCTTCGGATTACATGGATGCCCGGGTAATCGAGCTGGGCGGGGTGCTGCCCAATGAGTTGCTCTACAAGCGTGGTTGGGTGGTTCCTCGCTTTGCGGGCAAAGCGGCAGTGTTCATGTGCGAGGAAAACGACACGCTCCGGAAGGACCTGCGCCGCCATTGGCTTCGACTTGTGCCGCAGGTCCAAATCGAAGTCGTTCCGGGCAACCACCAGACCTGCCTCACGGATCACAGTGCGATCCTGGCCGCAAGAGTCCAGGTTCAAATTGAAAGGGCCCTGCCTGGATCCTGAGCCGATGGACCGGTTGCAACCGCGCTCCGTTTGGCGCTTCGCCGATAAACCGCGACGCCAACGCCCCAAACCTCTTGACATGCGTCATTGCTCTGGATATGCACGCCTCACCGCAACCGAAAGCCGCTAGCACAGAACACTGAACCGTTGTCGAACGGAAATCTTCAAAGAATTCATGGTCGAAGCCGCACACCGCCTGCCGAACGTGCCGCCCGGGAACGTGAATGTCCAGGCACCATTGCCAGCCGCTCCATCGCGGCCCATGAAACTTCCGCGGCCGGCCGGCCGGCCGGCAAAGTTTCCGCTCTCCTTCGCGCAGGAGCGGCTCTGGGTGCTGCACCAGTTGGACCCTCACAGCGTCGCCTACAACATCCCAAGGGCTTTGCGGTTGAAAGGCACGCTGAATTTTGAGGCGCTGCAAGGGGCGCTCAACGCGATCGTACAACGGCACGAGAGCTTGCGGACTACGTTCGCCTCCGAGGCTGGCGAACCGGTCCAGATCGTCGCGGAGGCGCGACCAGTCCTGGTCCAGCGGGTGGATTTGAAGTCGCTGCCGGCTCAGGAACGGGAAAGAGAATCGTTGCGTCACGCCACGCAAGAGGCCCAAACGCCTTTCGACCTGGCGAACGGCCCGCTGGTGCGCGTGGTCCTGTTCGAGTTTGGACCTGAAGATCATCTCCTCCTGATCAATGTGCATCACGTTGCCTACGACGGCTGGTCCGACAACATCTTCAGGCGCGAGCTGGCCGGATTCTATCAGGCGTTCCTGGAAGGAGCGCCTGCTCCCTTCGCCGAACTTCCCATTCAATGCGGGGATTTCGCCGTCTGGCAGCGCGAGCGGTTGCGAGGCGAGATGCTCACCAGGCAACTGGAGTATTGGCAACGGCAGCTCGCGGGGGCGCCGACGGTCCTGGAATTGCCCACCGACCGCGCGCGGCCGGTCCGGCGCTCGCTTCGCGGCGCCACCCACAGATTCCTCGTGCCCGGAAATGTCGTGGCCGCCCTCAGGCAGTTGAGCCGCGCGCAGGGCGCGACGCTATTTATCACCCTGATGGCGGCCTTCGAGAGCTTGCTGCATCGCTACACCGGCCAGGAGGATCTGCTCCTGGGGTTTCCGACGGCCGGGCGTGACTTGGTTGAAACCGAGGGCCTGATCGGGTTCTTTGTCAACACCTTGGTCTCGCGCGCGGATTTTTCCAATGACCCGACATTCGACGAATTGCTCCGGCGGACGAGGGAGAGCGCGTTCGGCGCGTACGCCAACCAGGACCTGCCGTTCGAGCGATTGGTGGAGGCGTTGAACCCGGCGCGCAGTCTGGGTCATGGGCCGCTGGTGCAGGCCATGTTCGTCCTGCACACCCAGGCCGACGCTTCGTGCCAGTTCCCCGGCCTGACGTTGAGCCTGGCGGAAATTGACACGCAGGCGACGCAGTTCGACCTGACGATGCAATTGGTGCCTGAGGCCGGCGCGTTGTGCGGAGCATTGGAATACAGCAGCGAGCTGTTCGATGCGCCGACGATTGCCCGGATGGCGCTCCAGTTCCAGACCTTGCTGGAAAGCGTCGTGGCCAATCCACGCCAACGGATCTCCGAATTACCCATGATCACGCCGCTCGAGCGCAGGCGGTTGCTCGTCGAGTGGAATCAAACGGCCACCATCTACCCGCGCGAGGCCTGCATCCAGGAGTTGTTCGAGGCGCAGGTGGAGCGGTCACCCGACGACACGGCGGTTGTGTTCGGTGGGAAAGCGGCCACCTACGGCGAATTGAACGCGCGAGCGAATCAACTGGCCCGTCACCTGGCACAATTCCGCGTCCAACCGGATCAACCGGTGGCGCTTTGTGTCGAGCCGTCACTCGAACTGGTGATCGGCCTGCTCGGAATCCTCAAAGCCGGCGGAGCCTACGTGCCGCTGGACGCAGCCTATCCCAGCGAGCGTCTCGCCTTCATGCTCGACGATACGAAAGCCCCGGTCCTGCTCACGCAACAGCACCTGCTTTCTCAACTTCCACAGGATCGCTGCAAGGTCTTCTGCCTGGATGCCGCTTGGGACTTGGTCGCGCGGGAGGATTCGCACAACCCGGCGAAGGCTTCGACGCCCGAGAGTCTGGCTTACGTGATGTACACGTCGGGTTCAACCGGCCAGCCCAAGGGAGTCGCCGTGCCGCACCGGGCCGTCATCCGGCTGGTGCGCGACACCAATTACCTCCAGCTCGACGCGACGGACCGCATCCCGCAACTGTCGAACATCTCGTTTGACGCGGCGACGTTTGAAGTCTGGGGCGCCCTGCTCAATGGAGGCCAGTTGATCGGCATCACAAAAGATGTGGCCCTGTCGCCGCGGGATTTTGCGCGCGAGCTCCGTGAGCAACGGATTACGGCCTTGTTCCTGACGACGGCCCTCTTCAACCAGATCGCGACCGACGCGCCCGCCGCGTTCTCGACCGTCCGCACAGTGATGTTCGGTGGCGAGGCCGTGGACCCGAAGAGCGTTCGCGCCGTGCTTCAGCAGGGGCCGCCGCGTCGTTTGCTCCACGTTTACGGACCGACTGAGAACACGACGTTTTCAACCTGGCACCTGGTGGAAGGCGTGTCCGAGGGGGCCGCGACCGTGCCCATCGGCCGCCCCATCGCCAACAGCCGGCTTTACATCCTGGACCAGCATCTGCGCCCGGTGCCCGTCGGGGTGCCGGGAGAGTTGTACACCGGCGGCGATGGACTGGCGCACGGCTACTGGCGCCGGCCGGAATTGACGGCGGAACGATTCGTCCCCAATCCGTTCTTCGAAGCCGGCGCGGTGGAGCGGCTTTACAAAACCGGCGACCGCGCGCGCTACCTGCCGGATGGCAGCGTCGAGTTCCTCGGCCGGATTGACCAACAGGTGAAAATCCGCGGTTTCCGCGTCGAATTGGGAGAAATCGAATCCGTGCTGAGCCGGCATCCCGGCGTGCGCGACTGCGCCGTGGCGCTGCGGGTTCAAGGCGCCGCGAACAAACGGCTGGTGGCTTATTTTGTCGCCAACGGTGATGGCGCGCCAAGTGGGGCCGAGTTGCGCGGTTTTCTAAAGGAGCAACTGCCCGACTACATGCTCCCGTCCGCGTGGGTGCGGTTGGAAAAGCTGCCGCTTACGGCGAACGGCAAGGCGAATCGCCAGGCATTACCGGCGCCCGAGAATTGGGGCGGCGGAAGCGGCACCGAGTTTGTCAGCCCGCGTACCCCGATGGAATCGGCGGTGGCCGCCGTCTGGGCGGAGGAGTTGGAGCTCAAGGAGGTCGGAGTGCATGACAACTTCTTCGATCTGGGAGGCAATTCGCTGCTGGCGGTTCGGCTGGTGCTCCGCTTGGAAGAGCGCTTCGGCAGGAAGCTGCCGGTGGCGGCGCTGTTCACCGCGCCGACGGTGGCCCAACTGGCGCAAGCGATCCTCCCCTCGACAAACTCGGTCGTGGCGCCGCGGCTCTGCACGCTCCAGGCTGGCGAAGGCAGACCACCGTTTTTCTTTCTCGGGGAACTGGCTTTCTTGCGGCTGATCCGCCTGCCCGCCGGCCAATCCTTTCATGTTTTAAGAACCCGGGGCGTCACCGATTCGCCGGCGTTCACGACCGTGAGCCAGTTGGCCGCGGACCACCTGGCGGTGGTGCGGTCGGTTCAACCCGAAGGGCCTTACGTCCTGGGCGGCTACTGTTTTGACGGCGTGGTTGCATTCGAGATGGCGGCTCAACTCCAGGCCCAGGGCCAGGAGGTCAAGCTCGTGATCGCCGTGGAAACGTATCCCGGCGAAACTGGTGTGGTGCGGTTGACGCGGCGGCTGACGAACGGCGTGGGGGCGATGTTGCATTGGGAAGACGCGCAAACCGTGCGGCGCGCCTGGCCGTGGATCAACCGGATGACGCGCCTTCAGATTTGGGCTCGTTTGCCGGCGGGAGAACGGACGCGGGTGGCGCGCGCGTTCCTTCAGCGCAAGGCGCGCGACTGGCGCCGGCAGGGATCGCCCGAAACCCAGTCCGGCCCAACGCTATCGCCTCCGGCGAATCACGCCCCGGACTATCTGGACACGCGCGTCATCGAACTGGGTGGCGTGATGCCCAACGAATTGTTGATCAAACGCGGCTATGTGATTCCCCGCTTTACCGGGCCGGTTGGCGTCTTCATGTGTGAACAGGCCGTCACCCGCTTCCGCAACCTGGGTCGCTCGTGGCTCCGCACTGCGCCGCAGGCACAGATTGAAATCGTCCCGGGCGACCACCAGACCTGTCTCACCGACCATGCCGTGACACTCGCCTCAAAAGTCCAGGCGCGCATTGAATCCGCCCTTGCCGGTGGTGAACTATCGCCGGCATCCGTTCACCGCGCGCCAATCCGCATGTCGCCGGACCCACGGCCCCAAAACTCTTGACACGCGGGTGCCGGGCGGCTATCCAGCCGGCTACCGCGCCCCGCACCGCGCAGCCAGCGTCATCGAAAACACCAGCTAGAATTTGTCGTATGGAAATCTTCAAGGAATTCATGGTGGAAGCGGCCCACCGTTTGCCGAATGTGCCGCCCGGCCACAAGTGCGGCCGCCTGCACGGCCACTCGTTCAAGATCACGATTTACATCGCCGGCCCGGTTGACCCGCGGTCGGGCTGGATCATGGATTTCGGCGATCTCAAGGAGGCTTTCAAACCGATCTTCGACCGTCTCGACCATCATTACCTCAATGAGGTGGACGGCCTCGAAAATCCGACCAGCGAAGTTTTGGCGAAGTGGGTCTGGCATCAGCTCAAACCAATGCTCCCACCGCTTTCAAAAGTGGTCGTCAACGAAACCTGCACCACCGGCTGCGTTTACACGGGCGGAAACGATTGACATGAGCGCTCCGGTTTCCCTTTCTCAACGGCCCGGCGCGGCGCCCGGAGCCGGCGCGAGCACGCGGATCGAACTGCCGCGGGGCCGAGGCGTGCATCATCTGATCGAGGCCCATGCCCGTCAGCGGCCGGATGCCGTCGCGCTGGTGCACGACGGTCAGACGATGAGTTACGGCCAGTTGAACGGCCGCGCGAACCAGGTCGCTCACCACCTGCGAACGCTCGGTGTCGGCCCGGAGGTCGTCGTCGGTTTGTGCGTCGAGCGTTCGTTCAACCTGATCGTCGGCATGCTGGGCATCGCCAAGGCGGGCGCCGCTTACCTGCCGCTCGATCCGGAGTATCCGCGCGAGCGCGTCACGTTCATGCTGCGTGAGGCGAACGTTTCGGTGCTCCTCACGCAAAACACTCTCGTCAGCCAGTTGCCCTGGCATCAGTCGCGGAAAGTCTGCCTCGACGGTGAAACCATCGCCCGGCAGCCAACCGCCAACCCGGAGGTCGCCGTCAACCGTAACAACCTGCTTTACGTGATCTACACCTCGGGCTCCACCGGAACGCCCAAGGGAGTCATGGTCACTCACTACAACATCCTTCGCCTCTTCGAGAGCATGGGGCGGTTGTTCGAGTTCAACGACCGGGACGTCTGGTCACAGTGCCATTCCTGTTCGTTCGGATTCTCGGTCTGGGAAATCTGGGGCAGCCTCGTTTATGGAGCGAGGCTGGTGCTGGTGCCACCGGCAGTCCTCCGCGCGCCGGAGGAATTCAGCGCGTTGTTGCGCCACGAGAGGGTGACCGTCTTGAGCCAGACGCCGTCTGCGTTCCGCCTGTTGGTTCAAGCCGGGGAAACGGCCACGGCCCGGCGCGAGACGACCGGGGATTTGAGATTGATTGTGTTCAGCGGCGAGGCGCTGGTCGCCGAGGATTTGCGGCGTTGGATCGGGCAACACGGAGACGACCGCCCTCAACTCGTGTCCACCTACGCCCTCACTGAAACAGGCGGCCAGGTCGCGTGGCGCCGGATTCGCCGGGCGGACGTGGACGCCGGCTTCCGGCAAACCTTGGGCCAGTGCCTTTCCCACGTGGAAGTCTCCTTGTTGGACGAGGATCAGCAGCCGGTGCCCGTCGGAGTCGCCGGGGAGATTTGCGTTGGCGGCGCCGGTCTCGCGCGGGGTTATTTCAATCAACCGGCAATCACCGCGGAGAAATTTGTGCCGAACGAACTGGCGTCCGCCCATGACGGCCGGCTTTACCGCACCGGCGATTGGGGCCGCACACTCGCCAGCGGCGACATCGAGTTCCTCGGCCGCCAGGACCATCAGGTCAAAATCCGCGGTTACCGCGTCGAACTGGGCGAGATCGAAGCGGCGCTGCGGGCGCACCCGGATGTCACCGACGCGGTGGCTGCCTTGCGCGACGATCTGCCGGGCGGCAAACAACTTGTGGCTTACGTCACGCGGCGTGCGGCGCCGGCAGGCGGGGAATCGAATGTGGCCGGCGGCGTGCCCTTGGCCGATGGGCGGGTTGAGTTGTGGCCCTCGCTCGGGGAGTACCAAGTCTATGACGAACTGCTCTACTACCTCATGAGCCAGGAGGCCCGCGCCAATGAGAGCTTCAACGCCGCCGTCCGGCGATCCGTCAAGGACAAGATTGTGGTGGACTTGGGAACGGGAGAGGAAGCCCTGTTCGCGCGCCTGGCGGTGGAAGCCGGCGCACGGAAGGTGTACGCCGTCGAAATTGAGGAAGAGACGGCGCTGAAAGCCGCGGCGTTGGTGAAACGGCTTGGGCTGGAGCAACGGATCATCGTCCTCAAAGGCGACTCCACCCAGGTCCAGCTTCCGGAGAAAGCCGAGGTGTGTCTCACGCGCATCGTCGGCAACATCGGCAGCTCCGATGGCTTGGTTGGCATCCTGAACGACGCGCGCCGGTTTCTGACGGAGGGAGCGGTCGTGGTGCCGCAACGCTGTGTCACAAGGATTGCCGCCGTGCGTCTGCCGGACGACCTGCGGGACAACCCGCACTTCGCGTCGCTGGCGCAAGGCTACGTGGACAAGGTGTTCGCCCGCGTGGGCCATCCGTTCGACCTCAAGTTGTGCGTGCGGAATTTTCCGGCGGGCAACGTCATCTCCAACGTTGAAGTCTTCGAGGACCTTGACTTCGCGCGGTTCGTGGAGCCGGAGGCGCAGTGCGCGGCGCGGTTCACGATCGCCCGGGATGGAGTCATGGATGGTTTCCTGCTCTGGCTGAATCTCTTTGGCGCGGCGGGTGAGGAGATCGCGGAATATCTGCGCGAGCAACGCGCGTGGCTGCCGGTTTTCTTTCCCGCCTTCGCTCTTGGAACACAGGTCAAAGCCGGGGACGTGATTGAGGCCCGGTGGGAACGCACGCTGAGTGAAAACCGGCTCAACCCCGACTATCGCATTCACGGCAAACTGCGGCGCCGGGACGGGACGGAACTGGACTTTGGTTACGAGGCGGTTCACCGGCGGCGGCTGTTCAAGCAGAATCCGTTTCACACGCGGCTCTTCGCGAACAACGCGGGAGCGGCGCCAGTCGCCCCCGCGCACAACCTCAGGGTCTATTTGCAGGGCCGGCTGCCGGATTACATGGTGCCGGCGGCGGTCGTGTCGCTCGACACGCTGCCGCGCCTGCCGAACGGCAAGATTGACCGCCGCTCCCTGCCTGCGCCGGAACTGGAACGCCCCGAAGTGGGAAGCGATTTCACCGCGCCCCGCAACGACGTGGAGCGGGCCCTGGCGCGCATCTGGCAGGAGGTGCTGGGTTTCGGACAGATCGGGGTTCACGACAATTTCTTCGAACTGGGCGGGGATTCGCTCAACGCCGTGCAGGTGATGAGCCGGATTCAACAGGTCTTTGCCGGCACGCCCGGCATCCGATTGCTGTTCGATTCGCCGACCATCGCCGGGCTTGCGGCAGCGCTCCCGCACCACCCGGACGCAAGACTCGAAATCCCCGAACCGCCCTCCGTCCGCCCAGGAGCGCCGCCACCGGACGCTGCGATTGCCAGTCCGTCCGCCGGCCCCGCGCCGGTGGACCATGAGCGTCTCCAGCACGAAACCTTCATGCGGATCGCCATCGAGAAGGCGAAGGAAGGCATCGAAGGCGGACACGCGCCGATCGGGGCGTGCATCGTGCGGAACGGCGAGGTGATCGCGTGCGCCCACAACACCACCGCCCGGGACCACGACGCGACCGCGCACGCGGAAATCCAGGCCATTCGCGAAGCCTGCCGCAAACTTGGCACGTCCGATTTGTCGAACTGCGTCCTGTATTCGACGTGCGAACCGTGCCCGATGTGCTTTTCGGCGTGCTGTTGGGCGAAAGTTTCGATCATCGTGTACGGGGCGCGCCGGGAAGATGAGGCATTGTATGTAATGAGCGACCTGATGATTCCCAGCCGGAAACTCAATGCGTTCAGCCGGTCACCGGTCGGCTTGGTTGAGGAAATCCTGCGGCCGAAGTGTGTGCATCTCTTCGAATCCTGGCTTGCTCGAATCCGCCTAAAGAAGAAGGAAGACTTGGTCGTCTCTCAAACGTATTACTCGGACCTCGAGGGCCTGGCTGCGTACGTGGATTTCGTCAATGCATCGGACCAGAATCAGAAGTGCCGCGAGTTTATCCGCCCAATACTGGGCGAGGCTGCGGGAACGGCGGACGACTCACTACGGGTGCTTGACATCGGATCGAACACCGGCCTGTTCACCTTGGAGGTCGCGCGCTTGTGCCGAAGCTTGGGCGTCCGCCCAACCATTGACTACGTTGATCCGGTGGCGCCAGCGCTGGATGAATTGGAGCGGAGATTCACGTGCGAAAGGCTTCGGGAAACGCTGGGCAGGAGATTCGATCTGAAATGGGAAGATGCCCGTGAGGAAATCAGGAATTCCGGCGTCCGATTCGGGCTGATCGTTGCTCATTTCTCTTTCCATTATATCAAAAGCACGCCGGCTGACCTCCAGTCGCTCCGTTCCTTGCTCGCTCCCGATGGAAAGGCAGTCATTTTCCTCGTAGAGGAAGATTCCCCTATTTCCAAAGTCCGAAGCGCAGCCCACGCCCACGTGCTCGGCGTACCCCGGCTCGAATTGCCTCAGCGCACTTTTGCCGACGCGCTGCGGGATGCCAACATCCCGGCGCTTCGGGAAGATGTCATCGTGAAGTGGGACGTGACCAACTTGTGTACAGGCCAGGGGTTGAGACAGAAGGACGACTTGAACCTGATTTCCTTTGTCGCGCTGGTGCCGCCTCCGGAATTGACGCCGGAATTGTTTGAAGCCGTGCGCCAGATGGTGCGGCGCGAGGCCGAACCTGAAGGGGAACGCTGGATTCTTCGGCAGAACTCGATGGCGTTCGTGTTTGGCAGCGAACTGGCGGGTGGCGCCTCGCTTGCAAAAGCGTCAGACACCGCTAACCTCCCACCATGACACTGGAATTATCCGATCTCGACACAATCAAGGACAATGCGCTGAAAAAGTTTGAAGAGCGCGTGTGCGGTGCCGGAGAAAATCGCGCGGAGTTCGAACGCGAGGCATTCCGGCTGGAGTCGCAATTGGAACAGCTCTATTCCCTGACCGCGGTCATGGCGCGCCGCGAACCCGACGTTGCCGAAACCGCAGCGCTCTGGGAAAGCCTGGTCAAGACGTGTGACGTTTTCGTGGGTCGCATTTTCCAACTTTCGCAAAAGCATTCCGTCGGCACGGACGCCTACGACCACATTCTTGATATCCGCAGCGCTGCGGAGGAATTGCGCGCGTTGCACCGCCCATGACCAGCCCGGCGGAAATCGCCACCCTGGCTGAGTTTTATGATCGTTACGCCAACGCCTTGGAGCGAACTTCTCCCGACCAGCTGCAAGCCCGTCGCCAATTTTATGCCCGGTTCGCATGGCTCCAATCCGGAGTTGACCGGGCGCAACACGTCATGAATTGACGGGTTTAACCATTTCTGAGTTTTTGAGTCATGAGACTTGGTGAGAATGAGGTGAACGCGATTCGCGAGGAAATCCGGCGATTCGACCCGCATGCCGAGATCTATCTGTTTGGCTCGCGAGCCGATCAGGCCGCGCGTGGCGGGGACATAGACTTGTTGGTGCTGTCGGAGCACACGGGTTTTCGGGAGCTGTTGCGCGTGCGCCAGGCGATTCTCGATCGCATTGGCTGGCAGCAGCTCGATCTGGTGATCCGGCGCCCTGAGCAACTGGATGAACCTCTGGTGGCCATGGCCACGCGAGCGGGGATCAAATTGTGAGACCCGGCGAACCTCAGACGCTGCTCCGCCAAAACCTGCTCGAACTGGCGGAAGCGCGGCAGCATCTGGATTATTCCTTCGAGCAGGTCAAAAGCTTCCCCGCAGCCTTGACCGGCGCGACCGAGGCCCAGCTCGAGAGCGTCGAAGCATTCACCAACCGTTTTGCGCGGTCCGTGGATCTGCTTGTCAACAAGGTCCTCCGCGCGCTGGACCGGGTCGAATTGAAACCTCAAGGCACTTTGCTGGACGTGGTGAATCGCGCGGAAAAAAGAGGCTTTGTGGCGAGCGCCGGTGAGCTGCGTGAGATGAAGGATGTTCGCAACATCATTGCGCACGATTACGCCGGAACAAAACTGGCCGACATATTTGCCTATTGCCGGGACCAAAAGCCCGCCTTTGACACAATTTGTCGCGAAGTCGCGACTTACACCGGGCCACTCGTAAAGCAATAATCCACCTCCCCTCATCCAGACCGTGCTAGTCCAATGAACGGCGCGATCATCACCGTCGAAAACCTCGGCAAACAGTACCGCATCCGGCACCAGACCGAGCGCCAGCGCTACGTGGCGTTGCGCGACGTGATCGCGGCCAGGTTTGGCGGTCGTCTTTTCTCCGGCCGATCGCAACCCTCAACCCTCAACCCTCAACCCTCAACCAGCTTCGGAGGACTTCTGGGCGCTGCGCGATGTCTCCTTCGAGGTCCGGCAAGGCGAGACCGTCGGCATCATCAGGCGCCTCGGGGCGGGCAAAAGCACCGACTCAAAACCCTCAGCCGCATCACCGAACCGAAGGAAGGGCGGGCGGGGATCAAGGGTCGCGTGGCGGGTCTGTTGGAACTGGGCACGGGCTTTCACCCCGAGCTGACCCGATGCCAAAAATGTTTTCTCAACGGCGCGATCTTGGGGATAATGCGGGCGAAAATTGGGAAAAATTTCTGTGAAATTCCAGCTTCGGTGAGGAGGCATGGCACTGCCAGATTTTAACGCGGACGGCGATTTGCCACCGGGCGTCTATCGCGCCGCTTGGAGCGAGGTCTTGCGGCGCTTCGGCTGCGGAGTGGGTCAGCGAGACGTTTGCACGCGGCGCCTGGCCCACATTTACGAACTCGCCAGGCGCACGGGATGCCTGAAACGATTTGTCATCTTTGGCAGTTACGTGACCACCAAGGCGGAGCCGAATGACGTGGATGTCGTTCTGGTAATGGACGACACATTCCACTTGGAGAAATGCCCGGTGGAGTCACGCTGACTTTTTGAACATGCCGTGGCTCAGGCGCGTTGCGGTGCCAGCGTCTTTTGGATGCGTCCCGCTTTGTTGCTTGGGGAAAATGTTGAAGACTTCATTGCGTACTGGCAGATTGAGCGCGGCGGATTGAAACGGGGCATCGTGGAGGTGATACTATGATACGCGACGAACCAGAGCTTAAAGCCACGCGGGAACGCATCGAGCAGTTTCAGCGGTGGCTCGTGCAGATGCGGCGAACCGGCCGCCCCGAAGAATTCGAGGCTGTCGCCAGTGGCTATCGTCTTGAAATTGAACGAATGCAGGCGGAGGTGATGGAGTATCTGCTTCATCCCCCTTTCATTGCGTCGCAGCCGCAGCCGGCCTAGCTTCCCTGTTTTTGCCCGGGCAATTTCAGCTTCCAGCTTTCAGTTCTCGGCTTTCTGCTTTCCCTATTTTGGAATGAGCGACAAAGTCGTCATCTCCGTCGAAAACCTCGGCAAGAAATACCGGATCCGGCATCAAGCCGACGGCCAGCGCTACGTGGCGTTGCGCGACGTGCTCGCGGATAAATTGAAAGGGCTGTTCCACTCTCAACCCTCAACCCTCAACCCTCAACCAGCTTCGGAGGACTTCTGGGCGCTGCGCGATGTCTCCTTCGAGGTCCGGCAAGGCGAAACCGTCGGTATCATCGGCCGCAACGGGGCGGGAAAATCCACGCTGCTCAAGATTCTGAGCCGGATCACGGAGCCGACCGCGGGCCGCGCGCGCATCAAAGGCCGTGTGGCCAGCCTGCTCGAAGTGGGGACCGGCTTCCATCCCGAACTTACCGGCCGCGAAAACATTTTTCTCAACGGCGCGATCCTGGGCATGAATCGCTCGGAGATCCGGAAGAAGTTCGACGAGATCGTGGCGTTCGCCGAGGTGGAACGGTTTCTGGACACGCCCGTGAAGCATTACTCCTCGGGCATGTACGTGCGGCTGGCTTTCGCCGTAGCGGCCCATCTGGAGCCGGACATCCTCATCGTGGACGAGGTGCTGGCGGTCGGCGATGCGCAGTTCCAGAAAAAATGCCTGGGAAAGTTGGAAGCGGTTACCCGACAGGAGGGCCGGACGATCCTGTTCGTCAGCCACAACCTGGTGGCGGTGCAAAGCCTCTGCCGCCGGGCGCTCCGCCTGCGTGAGGGACGGCTCATCGAAGACGGCGCGGCGACGGAAGTGGTGGCCGGCTATCTGCAAAGTTTCCACGGACAGGACGCGGACCGCGAATGGCCCGGCCCGGATTCGGCTCCTGGCACCGAGGCGATCAGGATCAAACGGATCAAAGTGGCGCCGGAGACCACGGCCGGCGGCGGACGGATCACCATGCAGACCGCATTCCGGATTGAAACGGAGTTTTGGGGCCTCAAGTCCGGTCGCGTGGTTCACCTGACGTACCATCTGCTCAACGACCACGGCATCGTGGTGTTGACCAGCGCGGCGCCGCCGAGCGTCTATCCCGCCGGAGTCCATCGGGCCGTGTGCCACTTCCCAGGCAATCTGCTCAACAGCGGCGGTTACTCGTTGAAACTGCTGGTCGTCGAAAACGAAAACCGCGTGACCTACGTGAACGATGCGCTGGTCGCGTTCACCGTCGTGGACGACGCGGACCGGCAGAGCGCGTGGCTGGGGCGGGAACCGGGCGTGGTGCAGCCAGTCTTGCGCTGGGAAACCACGACCCTCGCGACTACGCAGGCCAAAACCATCGCGGAACGGGCGTGATGCGTGGCTCGCAGACAGACGGACCAGAGGCGGTCACCCGGAACCAGATGTTCGCGACCGCCACGCCGCCGCGCCGCTTGCCGCGGGTCCTGGTTCTCACGGACAATCGCTTCCTTTGGGAACAATTCCTCGGCATTGTGGATTCGGAAAAAGTGGAGGCCGAATTCACCTGCCGTTTTTCGCCCATGAATGTTCCGTTCCAGATGGAGTTCGCGGGGCGTTCGGATTTCGCCGCGCTTTGCGTGAAGTCCGAATGGCAGCGGGTCGTGGCGGAGTTCGAACTGGTGTTCTCGCTGCATTGCAAGCAACTCTTTCCAGCGGCGCTGGTCCGCGCGGTCCGGTGCATCAACGTCCATCCTGGGCTGAACCCGCACAATCGCGGCTGGTTTCCGCAGGTGTTTTCCATCCTCAACAAGCTGCCACTCGGAGCGACGATTCACGAAATGGACGAACAGCTCGATCATGGTCCGGTCATTGATCAGGAGGAAGTGCCGGTCCACTCCTGGGACACTTCGTTGAGCGCCTACAATCGCGTGATGGAGGCCGAACTGCGGCTGATCCGCAAAAACCTCAACACCATCATCCGGGGCGACTATGTGGCGCGTCCGCCCGCCGGCGAGGGCAACGTGAATCTCCAGGCCGACTTCCGCCGTTTGTGCGAATTGGATCCAGGCGAGCGCGCGACGCTGGGCGCGCTGATGGACCGACTGCGCGCGCTGACCCACGGCGACCATCGCAACGCCTATTTCGTGGATGGCACAGGCCGCAAGGTGTTCGTCCGCGTGGACCTGCAACCGGAAACGGAATGAGCGAAGTCAAGGCAATGAAGCCCTGCGGCATCGTGGCCGGACTGGCCGTGCTGGGCGGCGCGCCGGCGTTCGCCGAACCGTTGCACGTGGGCCGCCCCAACCTGGGCGACCGGCGGCGGTTGCAGGCCCGGATCGAGGCGCTGTGCGACCGGCGCTGGTTCACCAACGACGGTCCTCTGGTGCGGGAGTTTGAGCAATGCATCGCCGAACTGGCCGGCGTGAAACACTGCGTGGCGATTTGCAACGCGACCGTCGCTCTGGAAATCGCCATCCGCGCGCTGGAACTTCACGGCGAAGTGATCGTTCCGGCTTACACGTTCGTCGCCACGGCCCATGCGTTGCAGTGGCAGCGGATCACACCGGTGTTCGCGGACATGGACCCGGAAACGCATTGCATCGCGCCGGCGGGCATCGAACGTCTGATCACGCCGCGGACCACGGGCATCATCGGCGTCCACGTCTGGGGACGCGCTTGCGACACGGACGCCATCGAAGCCCTCGCGCGGCGGCATGGCCTCAAGGTGATGTACGACGCGGCGCACGCGCTCGGCTGCACGCGGCGCGGACGCCGGATCGGCGGGTTTGGCGCGTGCGAGGTCTTCAGCTTTCACGCGACGAAATTCATCAACAGCTTCGAAGGCGGGGCCGTGGTGACGAACGATGACGCACTGGCCGGCAAGATGCGGTTGATGCGCAACTTTGGTTTCGCCGGCTACGACCGGGTGATCTATCCGGGAACCAACGGGAAGATGACTGAAATCTGCGCGGCGATGGGTCTGACCTCACTGGAGGCGATTGACGAAATCACCGCGGTCAACCGGCGGAACCACGAGGCTTATTGCGAGGGGTTGGACGGGCTGCCCGGTATCGCACCAGTCCGCCCCGACCCGGCGGAACAAAACAACCATCAGTACGTGGTGGTGACGGTGGATCCCGAAGCGTCGCCGCTGGACCGCGACGAACTGGTGGCGGTGCTCCATCGCGAAAACGTGCTGGCGCGAAAGTATTTCTGGCCGGGCTGCCACCGGATGGAGCCGTACCGCTCTCAATTTCCCGACGCGCATCTGGGTTTGCCGGAAACGGAGCGGATCGCGCCGCGCATCCTGCTGTTGCCAACGGGCCAGACGATTTCACAGGCCACCATTGCCGCCGTGTGCGGCCTCGTCCGTGCCGCATTGGAACAGGCCTACGAGGTCAGGGCCGCCTTGCGGGTCTCGCCGCCGGATCCGAGAGTGCTTGCCGCCCCCGCGCCATGAGCGCCACCGTGAACCAGCCAAAAGTAAGCGTGGCGATGATCACGTACCAGCACGAAGCTTTCATCGCGCAGGCGATTGAAAGCGTGCTGAGGCAGCAGACGCCTTTCCCGGTGGAACTGGTCATCGGCGAAGATTGCTCGACCGATGGCACCCGGGAGATCGTCCAGCGGTACGCGGCGCGGTACCCGGAAGCGGTCCGGCCGTTGCTGGCGCGGCAAAACCTGGGGATGCATGAAAACCTGCGCCAGACCTTGTCGGCCTGCCGGGGACAGTACGTTGCGTTCTTGGAGGGGGACGACTACTGGACCAGCCCGCAGAAACTCGAACGGCAAGTTGCGTTTCTGGACGCGCATCCTGAATTCGTGATGTGCTATCATCGGGTCCGGTTTTTCCTGGAAGGTGAGGACCGTGGATTCTTCGAGGAGCCTCCGCCGGAACGGCGAACTCATCGCACAATCGAATCGTTGCTCAATTACAGTTCGATCGCGACCTGTTCGGTGGTATGCCGACGCGCCTGGCTGCCCGAACCGCCCGTGGGATTTACAGCGCTCCGCATGGCGGACTGGCCCCTCTGGATGCTGCTGGCGCGGCACGGGGACGTGGGATTCGTGGACGAGCTTATGGCGGAGCATCGGTTCCACGACGGAGGCATCTATTCTTCGCTGAACGGCCACGAACGGCTGCAAGCCCAGGTGGAGGTGCTTGAATGGATCGCCAATCAACTTCCGCCGCATCTGCGCCAGGTGGCCAGGGCCGCTGGAAAGCGGTATGCGCGGGAGGCCCGTGTGGCGCGACAGCTCGAGGGGATCCGCGCCGCGCTGAAGCTCAACGGCCGTGCCCGCCAGGGATGGGCGATCTGCCGCACTTTGCTGGCGGGTCCCAGGGTGGTTTTCAGGAGACCGTTCGCGGCGGCGCTCGTCGAACTCGTGTGCGGCGGGGACGGCAAGGATCGGTTGAAGCATTGGCTGGCCGCACCGCGAGGATCCACCAGCCAAGGCGAGGCCAGTTCCGATGGCCGGCAAAGTCCGCCTGGCGGTTAGTCCGAATTTCAAGTGAATGGATCCCGCTGCGCCGGGAGCCGACAGATACCAGGACCGCTTTCGTTCCGTTCCGCGGATGAATCGTAAATCCAGAACTCCGGTTGTCGCCGTGTTACTCGGGATGATGCTGATTTGGGTCGGAGTGGCCAGCAATCCGCGACTTTGGAGCCATCTGCTCTTCGTCAGCGGTTCGGCCCCGACCACAGCGCAAGCAGTGATGGTGGTGCTGGAGCTGGCTTTCATCGTCCTGGGGATCCTGATCATGCGCGGACAGTTGCCGCTGCCCATGCATGTCGCGAAGGCGCTATTCTCACTCTTCAGCTTCGCGGGCGGTCTGTACGGGTTGATCTACGCGGATCGCGCCTGTGGACGCTGGTGGAAACATCCACAAGATGAGAGCGGATTGGTGTTCCCGCCGCGCACCGAGCTGGTTTATGACGCCGCCGAGTTCAACGTGGTCGCCAGGATCAACAGCCTCGGTTTTCGCGATGCCGAATACCCGGTGGACAAGGGCGACCGCTTCCGTGTTTTGGCCATTGGCGATTCTTACACGTACGGGTGGGGCGTCAACGTCGAGGACTCGTGGTGCAAACTGCTGGAGCGGGAATTGCAAACGACGCATCCGCGTTGCGAGGTGCTCAACCTCGGCAAGGGCGGGTCTTATCCGACGCGGTGCGCCGAGGTTGCCCGCAAGGCGGTCCCCCTGTTGAAACCCGATCTGGTGCTGGTGGCAATCCTCCAGGGCGATGACTTGTTTCAAACGATTGACCTGCTGCGGCAGCAAACGGCGCCGTCAGAGGCGGCCGGCGGCGACTGGAATCGCGCTGGAATCCAGCGGCGCAAATTGAGGTTTCAACCGGAGCGTCTCTTCCCAAATCTGCTTTCCCTGCTGCCGAGGCCGGCCCGCTCGCGCGTCAGCAGCGCGTGGAGGACGCAGGCTTGGGAGATTTACGCGCGGCTCACCGCTGAACAGTTGAAGCAATTGGAGGCGTTGGAGCCAGCGGTCCGATCGGACTTTTGGAATGGGAAGTTGAATCCGAGCCTCGTCTGGAACTGGCTACGCCGGCCCGATTGCTTTTCCAGCCTGGAGGACACCAACCGGGCCGAGGTGAAGCAAGGCATCGCGAAGATGGCCGCGGCGTTGAAGGAGATCAAAGCGCTGGTCGAACCGCACGGAGGGGAAGTGATCGTGCTTGCGGTCCCGGGCGCGGTCTATGCCTGTCCGGAAAGTGTCGAGGTCCGCGGGTTCGGCGTGATAATCTCCGAGACGATGCGAACTTCCGGCGCGGCGGATTTTGCGATCACCGAGGCCGCCGCGCAGGCCGGTGTGGCAGCGTTCACGTTTTTGGGACCCTTCCAGGCAGCGTGCGCGACCGCGCCGCTCTACTATAAGTACGACACGCACTTCACGAAGGCAGGCAACCGGCTGTTTGCCGGCCTGGTGGCCAGAACGGTGGGCGAGCGCGTCGCGTACCACGCCAGCACGGGCGCCGGCAGCTTGCCGGGAGAGCGATGAGGGCATGAAACCGGCGATCTTCGTGTTCAAATCGCTTGCACCGTGAAGCCGGACGCTCCCATGAATCGCGGCCGCTGGATTTCCGCGCGGTTCGTTGCGGCGCTGTTTTGGCTGGGTGGCATCGTTGGCTTGTGGGCCGTCTGGCTGATGAGCCAGCGCAACATTACCGCGATGAGCTTGAACCTCGTGGCTTCGTATTTTTTTGCCTGGGGACTGGCGTGCTTCGCCTCACAATCGCCGACCAGCGAAGTGGCGAGGCGATTCGTGGCCATGACAGTGTCGCTCGGGTTATGCGCGGTGGTCCTGGAGGGAGTGGCCGCCCTCCGTCTGCTGGACTACCGCGATCTGTTTTCAACGCGGGACAGCGTGCCATGGGTTTCCAGGGATAATGTTTTGGATCCCGAGTTGTTGCACCTCCACCGTCCGCACCTCCACTGGACGGGACCCGCTCGCGGCGATATTGCCGAATCCTGGCATCTTCGGACCGGCGCGACCTACTCGTGCGACGTTCGATACGATCGGAACGGTTTTCGGAACCAGGAGGATTTATCCGCCGCGGACATTGCGGTGACCGGGGACTCGATCGTAGAGGGCGGCCTCGTGGGGGCTGATTACCTCGCAACCAGCGTCATCGCCAAAACGATGTCCCGGAAAGTGATCAATCTGGGACAAAACTGGTATGGCCCCGAACAGGAATTGGCGGTGCTGCGGCGCTACGCGTTGCCGCTGCGTCCACAGAGTTGCGTGTGGGTGTTTTTTGAAGGCAACGATCTGATGGACGTCGCCCGGTATCAGGCCGCCCTGCGTGACTGGCCGGGATTCTCCCGGTCGCTCCACACATTCGACCAGCGTTCCTTCACCCGGAACCTGCTGCTCCGCTTGCATCGGTCGCTGGCTCCGCCCAAGCCGGTCACCTACGCCCAGGAACAGACCGGCACCCTGATCGTTGACGGGAAGCCCGCGACGCTCTACTTCAAATACGAGGGTCACCAGTTGACGGCGGATGAGTTGCGCGCTTTGGAAACGGTCCGCCGGACGTTGGCGGCTGCCCATGATCTCTGCCAATCGGCCTCGGCCAAGCTGGTCGTCGTGTTCGCGCCGACGAAGTTCAGGGTTTACGACGGAGTTTGCGAGTTTCCGGAATCCTCCCGGTGTCGTCACTGGGAACAAAGTGATTTGCCCGCGCGGCTGGCGTCCATCGTGGGCGCCATCTCGAAAGACATCGGCTTTCTAGACCTGACCAGCGCGCTGCGCGCCGAGGCTGCCCAGGGAAGGCTCGTTTATTTTCCCGATGACACTCATTGGAACGCGGAAGGCCAGCGCGTCGTCGGGAACGCCATCAGCGAATTCCTCAAGGCGGGGAATTCGCTCCATGCGCCTGCGCGATGACCGCAAACTTGGCACCGACTACCCGGGGTGAATCAGGATTCCGCCCACCATTTCCCGCACTGCCGCGTCGCATCTCCCGCTGGAACTGCTGTCGCTCCGATTGAAGCCCCGATTCCCGTATGCTCACGACCGCGAACCCTGGCCCGCCGGCACCCGTTGCCACGCAGGAACGCCCGCGCGTCGTCGTGGTTCATCATTGCGCAGGACCAGGCTTGGAGCAGGAATTCGCGACCGTGCTGGCAGGTTCTCCGGCATTGCTGCCGCCATCCATTCCGGCGCACGTGGTCATCAAGCCAAACCTTTGCGACAACGCCGCGTGGGAAACCGGCGCCACCACCGACCCGGCCTGGCTCGGTGTGCTGGCGCAGGTGTTACGCGCCCGGCGGCCTGACGTAGCCATTGACGTGGTCGAATCCGACGCCATCAGCGCCTATCGGGCCTTTCGATCCTGCAATGAAACCTTCGAGCGGCTGGGCTTCGTCGCTGCGGCCCGCGAGGCGGGCGTTCGCCTGGTCAATCTTTCGAAGGAAGAATCCTGGGAAACCCAGGTGCCGGGTTTCCCCGGGCCGATTCGTGTCCCGGCGCTCTTTTTCGAGGAGTTTTTCTTCATTTCGCTGGCCAACGTGAAGCTCCACCCGTACGAACGCTTCACCGGCATCCTGAAGAACAATTACGGCCTGCTGCCCCAACCGGATCGCAGCGGTTTGCACGTGCGCCTGCCAGAAATGCTTTTCACACTCCATCAACTGTGCCGGACTGATCTGGCGATCCTGGACGGAAGGATCGGGCTGGAGGGCAAAGGCCCGATCATCGGACGGCCGAAACGGCTGAACCGGCTGGTCATCGGCAACGACGCGTTGGCGGTGGACCAGACGGCGTGCCGTTTGATCGGCTTGAACCCGTGCTCCGTGCCTCATTTGAAGCAGACCGCCAAGCGGATCGGACAACACACTGACGCGTTCCGGGTGGTCGGTGATCTGACGCCGGCGCCTTTGACGAGTGATGACCCGGACTCCACGTCCCTGATCATCCGCAAATTCGCAATCCGCCGCTTTCACGGGAAGCTGGAGAAAGCGTCGCTGCGCCTGACAACCTGGTGCTTCGAAGCCTGCCACAATCCGCTGGCGTTTTTCAAACGCCTCCTGCGCCGGCTGCTGCGGCTTTGAGGCATGGGCGGGCGATTGAGACTCGGTCTGGTCGGGGCGGGCCCCGTCGCAGAGCGCTATCACGTGCCGGCAATCCGTGGCGTCCCGGAGGTCAAGGCTTCGATGGTTGCCGACGTGGATACACAGCGGGCGCAGCGGCTCGCGGACTTGGCGCCGTTCGAGCGTGTTGTCGCCCGGGCCGAGGACCTTTGCGGCAACGTGGACCTGGCGATCGTCGCGCTGCCCAACGCGCTGCACGCGCCCATCGCCTGTTTGCTGCTCGAAGCCGGTGTTCATGTCCTTTGCGAAAAGCCGATGGCCCGCACGGTGGCCGAATGTCGCCAGATGCTCGCGGCGGCTGAAAAGGGCGGCGCGATGATCAGTGTGGGACACAACCGGCGGTTCCGAACGAACGTTTTGGAGGCGAAGAAGTTGATTGATCGTGGGACGCTCGGGGAAATCAAGCGCGTGACAGCGGTGGAAGGAAGCACATCCGACTGGCCCCGTTCCCAGGCATACTTCGACCCGGCGGTGGCCGGCGGTGGGGCCATGATGGATGTCGGCATCCATGCGATTGACTTGATCCGCTTCCTGGTGAGTGGGTATGCGCAGGTCGAGTATTCGGGCAATGGAACCCCGGCAACCGTCGAGAGCGAGGGCCGGCTTCGATTCAAACTGGCAAACGGCGCCGAGGGCGAGATCCATTCCAGCCGCGACCGCAACCTGGGCCAGGAACTGGCGCTGACCGGCGCGGAGGGAGAATTGCGACTGGGTTTGTGGGGGCCGGACTTGATTTTGCGGCGACCGAAAGGGAAGGCCTTTCAATTCTTCGAATCCCTGAAACTCAACCCGGTCCGGCGCGCCATGGATGCTTCGTTCGTCGAGCACCTGCTCCAGTTCGCACTGGCGGTGAGGGATCGCAAGCAGCCACCGGTGCCCGGAGAGGATGGTTTGGAGGCCGTCCGTGTGGTGCAATGGGGTTACGCCGGCGCGCGGCCGGATTGAAACGTGGAGCGAAGTGCGCCTGCTGGTTTCAGCTCTCAGTTGCAATCCATCCCTGGGCAGCGAGGCCCTGGTCGGATTCAAGTTTGTGGAGGCTCTCGCGCGACGGCACGAGGTGGTTGTGTTCGCGTCGCCTCCGAGTCAAACACCGGATGGCGTGACGCTGGTTGCCTGCGATGCCGGCGAGTGTTCGTTCAACGAGGTGGACGCGGTGCCGCTGCTGCGTTTCGAGTGGCGACAGTGGCGGATGGCGCGGCGACTGCGGTTCCGCCATTCGTTTGATTTTGTGCATCGGTTGACGCCATCCGCGATTCAAGTCCCGACGTGGGCGCATCGTCTGGGCAGGCCGCTGGTCCTCGGTCCGCTCATCGCGGCGGACCGCCCGCCGGCTGCGTTCGCCGACTATTGGCAACGGCCCGTAAGCCGGCCGCAGTCATCGCGCTGGCATCCGGCCAGAGTAGCTGCGCGTTTCTGCGGGATGATCGTGAACCGCGCGGCCCGGCGGGGTGACCACCTCCGGCGGGCGTACCGGATCCTCGTTGGTTCTCGGATCGCGCTGCGTCACGTGCCTGAACCATTGCGGGAAAAATGCCGCGTCGTTACCTACGCCGGCGTCGAACACGACGTTTTTGTGCCGCGAACCCTCACCCTTGATCCCTCTCCCAATCGGATTGGGAGAGAGGAACCGATCCGTCTCTTGTTCGTCGGCCGCCTGGTTCCCTACAAGGGCGTGGAACTGCTGCTGCGGGCGCTCGCCGTCGCCGCCAAGAAGTGTTCTTTCCACCTCGACATCGTCGGTTCCGCCGATCCGGTTTACAAAGACTTCCTCATCCAACTTGCGCGGGAACTGGGCCTCGGCGTTCACGACGAACAACTCTCAACTCTCAACCCTCAGCCAGCGCAACCCCTCACCCTGCCCTCTCCCCATCCGATGGGGAGAGGGTGTCCGGAGGACGGGAGAGGGGCGAATCTCTCAACTCTCAACCCTCAACTCTCAACTGTGTCATTCCTCCCTCCGGTGCCGCGTGATCAACTGCCTGCGCTTTACCAGCAAGCCGACGTGTTTTGCTTTCCGACAATTTGCGACACGTACGGCATCGCGCTTTTGGAAGCGATGAGTTGCGGCTGCGCGGTCCTGGTAAGCGATGTGGCCGGTGCCGGCGAAATCGTCAACGGCGAGAACGGACTCAAAGTGCCGCTCCAGGAGCCTGATCAATATATTGCCGACTGCGCGGAGAAACTCGCGGCGCTCGCACAACAGCCGGAATTGCGTTCACGCCTCGGCGCAGAGGCGCGGCGCTACATTCTCCGCGAGCACGATTGGGGGCGGGTTGGCGATCAGGTCCTCGCCGTTTACGACGAAATGCACCGGAGTTGAGGGTCGCGCGTTGACGGGCAGGGCGGTGCGGGAGAAACCGACGCCGCACGAACGACGCACTCTTGCAGCCAGATGAACATTCTCGGAATCAATTGTTCGGGTTTCCACGAATCCTCCGCCTGCCTCGTGCAGGACGGAAAGGTCCTGTTTGCCTGCGCCGAGGAAAGACTCAACCGCATCAAGCAGGACAAACGTTTTCCCGTGCTCGCGGTGCAGGCGGCGCTGGACTTCGCCGGGCTGTCGGCGCGCGAGGTGGATCACGTCGCGTTCAGCTTTCCGCGTCCTTGGGAGCGCTACCGCCACGATCTGAAGCTGATGTTGTCCGGCCAGTGGAAGTTGAGCCGCGCGCGCGCCGAAAAATGGGTGCTGGGATTCCTCCAGGGTCAGCGGCATCAAGGCGGCACGCTGGACTTCGCCCGCGCGTTCGGCCCGGCCAAGGGGCGCTTCCATCTTGTCAGCCATCACCTCAGCCACGCTCTCAGCAGCTACTGCATGTCAGGTTTCGACGAGTCCGCGGTGCTGGTGATAGATGGGCGCGGAGCGCACGAGGCCACGACGCTTTGGCACGCGCGCGGCGCCGAGGTGAAACTGCTCGAAACCTACGACTACCCAAACTCGATCGGCGTGTTCTACGCGGGCATCACGGACATGCTCGGCTTCGAACCGTTCAGCGACGAATGGAAGGTGATGGGCCTGGCTGCTTATGGCAAACCGACCGTTGATCTGACGAAACTGATCCGTTGCAACGAAGACACCTACCACGTGGATGGCCGGCGGTTCTTCGGCCGGAACGATTCGGATCGAAACGGCCTGAACGAAATCACCGGCCCGCGCCGCGCCGAAGCGGAGGAGTTGGGGGAGAAACATCAGAACCTCGCGCGGTCGGCCCAGGATGCCTGCGAACAGGCGATGCTGGCGTTGTTGCGGCGCGTCACGAAGTTGACCGGCTGCCGCAAGCTCTGCCTGGCCGGCGGCGTGGCGCTGAATTGCAAAGCCAACGGCGAATTGCTGCGTTCGGGCTTGATTGACGACCTCTACGTGCAACCGGCGGCGGGCGACGACGGCACGTGCCTCGGCGCCGCGCTGGCCGTTTATCCGGAACTTGGAATGGCACTGCCGCGCATCCCGGCCGGTCACAGTTACTTGGGGCCGGAATCCAGCGATGAGCAGATCGAAAAGGTTCTCAGGGTCTATAAACTACCCTACCGGCGCGTGGAGACGGCCGCGACCACCGCCGCGCAACTGCTGGCGCAGAACCATCTTGTCGGTTGGTTTCAAGGGCGCATGGAATTCGGCCCCCGCGCGCTGGGTAACCGCTCGATCCTCGCCAACCCGAAATTCCGCGAGAACACCGACCGCGTGAATGAAGCCGTGAAATTCAGGGAGAGTTGGCGCCCGTTTGCCCCGAGTGTGCTGCGCGAGAAGGCAGGCCGATACTTCGAGGGTTGCACCGATTCGCCATACATGATCCTCAGCTATTGGGCGGACAAGGCGCGGGCCGCGGAAATTCCGGCGGTTGTCCACGTGGACGGCAGTTGCCGCGTGCAAACCGTGGAGCGCGACATGAACCCGCGTTACTATGCGCTCATCGAGGAGTTCGAGAAGCTGACCGGCGTGCCCGTGGTGATGAATACGTCCTTCAACCTCAAAGGCGATCCCATCGTCTGCTCCCCCAAAGATGCGGTCCAGACGTTCTACACCTCGGGGCTGGATGATCTGGTGATCGATGATTTCGTGGTGAGCAAACACGGATCAGCCTGACATGGGCGCGGTCGCGTTGCGCTCCTGACCTGAAAAGAGGCACGACAGATGGACACAGCGATGTTGAGGAATTACCTGGAACGGCTGGACGCCGAGTTGGCCAGTCCCGCCACTTGTTGTGTTTTCGGAAGCGCCGCCTGCATGTTGATGGGCGAGGAAGGCCGCAGCAGCCTGGATGTGGACGTGGCCGCGCCCTATAGCACGGTGGATGAAACCATGCTGCGTGCAGCGGCGGCCCAAATCGGCCTGCCGGTCAACCCGCCGGAGGATTTTGCAGGCGACCATATCGAATGGATCGGTCCGCTTCGTTTGTGTCTCGCAGAACCGGGCGCCGCCGGTCGCGTGGTCCTTTGGCAGGGAGCAAGGCTTGCGATCTTCACTGTCGGGCCAGCCGACCTGGCGGCGAGCAAACTCATCCGTTATGATCCCACGGACCAGGCGGACATTCAGTTTCTGATGGTGAACGGCCGCGTGGGGTTTGAGGACGTGGCGCGGGCGGTTGAGCGATTGCCGGCGCCCTTCCGCCAGGATGCCGTGGTCCGTGAAAATCTGGCGAATTTGAGTCGCGACTGGCGACGTTGGAGCGGATGATTCCGAGAGACAAATTGCAACTGGCCTACGAACTGGCTTTCCAGCCGGCGCGCCTCAACGAGGTCTGGAACCGTGTGGAGCGGGGCACGGAGCCGGACTTGGAAACCCTGCGCGAGGCCGCCGATTGGGCCACGATGCTGCATCAGCGCCTGCCCGAAGCGCCCGCCGTTTCCGCCCGTGCGCTCAAGCGCCTCGCGGCGTATCAGGCGGCGTCGCGCCTCTTCCGCATGGCAACAGCGGTGCAACGATTTCGGACGGTGCTGGGTATCCGCTCGGAAGTCCCTCCCGAGGTGCCCGCCTGGATGGTGCGCGATCTGGCCTTGCCGCCGCTCGAGCGCGCAAAGCATCCGCGGAGGCCCGGTCCACGCGGCGCCGATGAATCCGGCCACTCGCGATGAACTGCAGGTTACCTCCGCGGGAGTCGCCGGCGTGCCGGTGGTAATGAACACTTCGTTCAACCTCAAAGGCGATCCCATCGTCTGCTCGCCCAAGGATGCGGTGCAGACGTTCTACACGTCGGGGTTGGATGACCTCGTCATTGGCGACTTTCACGTCAGCAAGCATGGATCGCCCTGACACCCACGACGAATGCGCGTTCTGCCCTCCTTGACCCGAATCACGAACCGTCTCCAGGCCCGCGGGCGACTGCTGCAGAAAAAAGCCGGCCTGGAACTCAGGCGCGCGATCGCCCGCAAACCCCTCTGGGTTGATTACGGGTGGCTGAAACTGCCGTACCATGGCGACGGAGACTGGCAGGAACTTTATTACCATCTTGACGGCGGACAGTGGTGGGAGGCGGAGAAAAACGCCCTCTCGGCTTACGCGCGGCCAGGCTGCACGGCCGTGGACGTGGGGGCCAACCTGGGATTCCTCACCGCGTTGTTAAGCCGGTTGGTCGGAGAGAGTGGCCACGTCCACAGCTTCGAGCCGCTGCCACGTGTGTATCAGAAGCTGGTCGAAGTCATCGAGGCCAACTCGCTCGGGAATGTGACGGCGCATAATTTCGGGTGTGGCGAGAAGGCCGGAGTAATGCCGTTGCACGTGACGAAATCCACCGGAAACTCATCCTTGCGGCTTCGCGCCGGACTCGTCTCACAAGTTCGTGAGACTCAGGATGTGCAGCTTGTCGCCTTGGACAACTATTTGGGCCCGAAATTGACGCGGCTCGACTTTCTCAAGATTGACACTGAGGGATTCGAGGACTGTGTGCTGTACGGCGCCCGCGAACTGATTTCAAGATTCCTGCCCGTCATCTACCTCGAACTCACATCGGAATACCTGGCTGCCTCCCGGCGTGCGGTCAGCATACTGGGTGAACTGGGATATCGCTTCGCGGAGGAGCCGGTCCTGGAGGAATGTCACAACGGCCAAAACTTTCTGGCTTTTCCCGCCGGCTATCGTTGAATGCATTCCCGGACCGCCCGCAGGGACGCCACCGCGACCAGAAGCAGTTGTCCGCCTGATCATTGGCCAGGCCCGGTTCGTGGTGCAGGTTCTTGGCAAGTCAGACTTGAACGATCTCGTGGTTCGCGGTTCCCTGCTCATCAAAGGCTCCGAGAGCACAACGAAGCCATGCCCGCCATGTCTCACTGTGAACAGGCTTCCGTCCTTCCGCGAATTGCGTTCGTGTTTACCCATCGGATCCAGTATTTCACAAATCTGCTCGACGAATTGAGCCGCCGCGGACAGATGCGGTTGACCGCCGTTTATGCACACCAGACGGGATCGTTCAATGATCCCGGTTTCGGAATGCGGATTTGTTGGGACAACCGCGCCGACGCGCACCTCCCATCAGCCACCCTGCCCGATTCGGCTCGGCGGCCGCACGGCGCGTTTCTAAGCAGTTTCAGCCGGCAGTTGGGAAAGGCACTCGATGAGTTTCGCCCCGACTTGGTGCATCTCAATGGTTACGCACACGCTATCCAATGGCAGGCTTGGCTCTGGGCGCAAAGGCGCAATGTGCCCATGCTGCTGCGCGGAGATGGTGACACGCTTCGGGGTGACCAAGGCTGGCGAGCCGTTGTCCGGCGTTGGCCGGCCCAGGTCTTTACGCGCCGTGCGAGCCACGTCTTCTTCCAAGGTGAGGAAAACCGAAAATATTGGATTGCGCGAGGGGCCTCTCCGCAAACGATGAGCTGGCTTCCCTGCGTTTCCGATACTGAGGTGTTTCACGGCGCGGCTTTTGCCTCAGAGGAAACGCGGTGCGAATTTCGACGGGCGCATGGGGCCGGCCCCGAAGACGTCGTGTTCATTGTGTCGGGCAAGCTGGAGAACCGCAAACGGCCCTTCGACGCGTTGCGCATGCTGCGGCAGCTCGAGTCCGCTAAGATCAAGGTGTGGTTTCTCGGCTCCGGACCACTGGAAAACGAGTTGAAGGCGCTGGCTTTGTCCCTGGGCGTAGCGGGTCGCGCTTATTGGTGGGGATTTCGAAATCAGACCCAGATTCCTTCCGTGCTGCAAGCCGGGGATGTGCTATTGCACCTGTCCGAAGCCGATCCGTGGCCCTACAGTGTGCTGGAGGGCGCAGCCAGCGGCCTGGCCTTGCTGCTTTCGGATTGCACCGGCTCGCATCCGGACTGGCTGGAGTCCCCTGCGGCCTGCCTCGTGTTTCGTTGCGGGGACGTCGCGGAATTGGCAGCGACCGCCAGCCGTCTGGCAGAGGACAATTCCCTGATGGCCGGCTTGCAGTGGTCGGCGCGGGAGAAAAGCAAGCGACACACGGAAACGGAGTTTTGCGAACGGTTTGAACACACGGCGCGCGCGGCGATGCGTGCTTGCCGCCGGGCCCATACGCGCGGCTGACAAACCTCAGTCCCGAGGCCAACGGTTATCTGATCGTGGCGACCAAGTACTTGAATTCGGACTACGTCCAATACGGTTGTGGTTTCTGCGCGCCGGAACGGTGGTTGAATTTTGATGCAAGCCCCACCCTTCGCTGGGAACGTCTGCCGCTGCTTGGACGGCTTTACACCCGGAACGTGCGGAGGTTTCCGCGCAATGTTCGTTATGGAGACATCGTAAGAGGTCTGCCCGTGGCGGCGGGTTCCTGTCGGGCAATCTACTGTTCGCACATTCTTGAACACCTCGCCTTCGAGGATTTCGACACGGCCCTGAGCCGCACTTTCCAATATTTGAAAGCAGGAGGCGTGTTCAGACTTGTCGTCCCGGATCTCGAACACCTGGCCAGGGATTATGTCGCCAGTCCCGACCCATGCGCCTCCATCCGCTTCATGGAGGCGGCTCACCTTGGCAGGAAGCAGCGCCAGCGCAGTTTGCACGGGTTCTTAACCGACTGGCTTGGGAACAGCATGCACCAATGGATGTGGGATGAAAAGTCACTGGCCAAGAAGTTGCGCGAGCACGGCTTCGTCAACATCCGACGGGCGCAGTTTGGCGACGCCGAGGACCAGCGGTTTAACGAAGTGGAGGAGTGCGACCGGTTCGTGGGCTGCCTCGCGATGCAATGCGTCAAGGAACAGGGATCCCTCGCTACTGGGCTTTCGAGAGATCAGGCGGGGACCGGCGGCCCGATGGCACTTTGGACAGCATGAACGGCGTCACTATTGCCTACAGCGGCGTGCATCAGGCATTTCAAATCGCGCTGGCGGCGGCAGAGATGGGCCGGCTTGATGAGTTTTGTTGCTCCTTCTTCGCCGCGCCGGGCAAATGGGGCGGGTGGTTCGAACGGCTCCTGGGCGAGGAGCGGTTGGTGAATCGCAAGGCGACTGGAATCCCGCTCGAGAAAGTGGTGGAATACCCTTGGGCCTATCTTGGCCTTCTATTGCGTCGCAAGCTCGCATCAACTCCCCGCTTTGACTGGGCCGCGGCTAATGAGCAATTTGACCGATGGGCCGCGAAAAGGATCCAGTGTTCCACCAGCCGGATTTTTGTGGGCGTGGAAACCTGCGCACTGGAATCCATGCGAGTCGCGCGAAGTCGGGGAATGGTCACGTTCCTTGACAGCACTCAGGTGCATCCTGTGTTTCTGCGTTCATTGTTGGACAGGGCCGGCGAGCAACTCGGCATCCGCCGAACCATTGAAATCGACGCTCCGCGCACGACGGACAGAAAGCAGGAGGAGTTTGCGCTTGCGGATCACATCTTGATTTACTCTGAAATTCAGCGCCGCAGTTTTGCCGAGGCTGGGTTCGACGAGGCTCGTCTGGTCGAGATTCCGTTGTGGGCTGACGGCGAGCTTTGGGACATTCCTCGTGAGTGCCGGAACAGAGATGAAGAATCACTGGAAGTACTCTTTGTGGGCAGCATCGGGCTGCGCAAGGGAATTCCATGGCTCCTGCGCGCCACACAACAAGTGCAGCGACCCATACGCCTTCGCTTGGTTGGGAGGATTGAAGAAACTTTCCGCGGTTGGCTTCAGGACCAACCAAGTGTATTCGAGCACGTCCCACCCCAGCCCCGTCGCGCGTTGCGGCGCTATTACGCTGAAGCGGATGTGTTGGTGTTGCCATCGCTTGTGGACTCGTTTGGGTTCGTGGCCATGGAGGCGATGCTTGCGGGGGTGCCGGTGATTGTCTCGGAGAATTGTGGCGTGCCCGTGCCCGACCGAACCTGGCGGGTGCCAGTCATGGATGGCGACGCCATAGCCGCGCGGCTCGAATACTATGCCGAGAATCGCGCGGCGTTAGAGCGGGACCGCGCCCGCGCGAAGGAATTTGCGCGCCAATTCACCCCGGGGAGGTATCGCAACCAAATCAAGTCAGCACTCGCGACGATACTGGAGCGCTTTCATTCGCACGCAAATTGAGGCCGTTCTTTGCGGGCGACCTCCTCGGTTGAGTGTTTCTGGCAGCCCTCACATTGAGCCGACCCCGTTTTATGAGACGCTTCGACCACTGGACACCGCGCTACATTAGGGATCGTCTCGCAGAAATCTGCTATCAGCGAGCCCGTCCTGACCACCCGTGGTTGACCCGTGCGGCGAACCAAATGCTCGAATCGCTGCTCAGGCCATCGGACGTTGGCTTGGAATTTGGAAGCGGCAGAAGCACGCTCTGGTTCGCTAAACGACTCCGTCACCTGACGAGTGTGGAGAGCAACCCCGTCTGGCATGCCAGGGTTCAGCAGATGCTCAGAGACAATGCCATTGCAAATGTTGACCACGTTCTCATTCCGAAAGATCGCGATGACACGCATGGTGGTGAGGCCGCATACGTCAGAATCATCGAGGACTTCGCACCCGACAGCGTTGATTTCGCGCTCGTGGACGGCGTCTATCGCGATTTCTGTGCGCTGAAGGTGCTCCAGGTGCTTCGTCCGGGCGCGGTGCTGGTGATTGACAATGTCAACTGGTATCTGCCGTGCAGGTCGTTCTCGCCCGATTCACGCACGTTCGAGCAGGGGCCGGATGGAGCCATCTGGAACCAGGTCCATTTGGCGATCTCTTCCTGGCGGCGGATTTGGACTTCTTCCGGCGTGACTGACACGGCGTTCTTTTTCAAACCCTTCGGATGACCGGCTTCCCGGCAGATGACTTCCAAGGATCATTGCGGTTTAGTGTCCGCGGCACTCGTGGCAGTCGCAGGGTGTTTTGCCATCGCCACAGCGCCGGGCGCCGGTGCAGTGCCGGGCTCGTACTCAATCAATTTCCGGCTTCGCGAGCCGGGCCACGTGTCAGTCGCAGTATACAGCGGACAGGGGCAAATGCTTCGCGAGCTTGGCCGCGGACTGGAACTTCAAGCCGGAGAACACAATCTGGCTTGGGACGGACTTGACCGTTACGGCCAAGTCGCCCTGGCCGGCCAGTACGAGTGGCGACTCCTCCGCACGCCGGGGTTTACCCGCGAATTCCTGGTCAACATCGGCACGAATCCTGGCTGGACGCCGTTCGATCTGTGGCCGGGCAATCACGCCGGCCCGACGACGCTGATGCTCGACGCCGAGACCAACCTTTACATCGGCTCGATATCGGCAGAAGGGCCACCAAACCTGCTCAAGATGTCTGCCGACGGAAAACAGAAGTTCTGGAGCACCTGGCCCTCGGGGCTGAGAGACAGTGTCGTCGGAATGGCCCGCGTCGGCGGAGTCCTGTACCTGCTCTTCTTCGATGGCACGGTTGGCATCCGCCGCGCCGACACGGGCCAGCCGTTCTGGGGCCACCCGAAGCTAGGCATGTTCGCGGGAGCCAACGCGCCTTTCGCCGACCTGGCCCACCCTGACGATCCCAAAGCACGAGGGAAATCCGCGGATCGATGGTTTGTGTCAGAGATGGTGCTCGCTGGCGGCAGAGACTTTCTCGTCGTGACCTACCCGAAACAGGATGATGTGCGGTTCTTCTGGCCAAAGGATGACGGAATGGTGCGGACGAATTCCGTCCGTCTGCCCGAGCCCAAGGGCTGCTGTGTCGCTCCCGACGGTCGTGTGTTCGTGGTGTCGGGCAAATCGGTTGTGCTCATTACTCCCCAAGCGTACGATACGCACGACTCAGCAACTGCCGAGCGCCCCGCACCCATCTCCCTCATCCGGGATCCGGAACTCATCTCTCCCACGCGGATCGCCTACGACCCGGCGAACGACGATCTGCTTGTGGTCGAGCACGCCAAGGACCGCGATCATGTCCGGCGCTACCGAGCGGCGGACGGGAGAAAGGTCGCCGTTTATGGTCGCCCAGCGGGACGGCTTTATGGCGTCTTCAATCCGCTGGACTGGGGTGAGTTGACCGACATCGCAGCGGATGGGAGCGGCGGATTTTTTACCTTGGAGGCATTCCCGCGCCGGGTGGCGCACTTTCGCGGACGCGAGCGCCATGAACTGGTGGCCCAATGGTTCGGCGGGACGCAATGGGGCGCTCTTTGCGCGCTCGATCCCGCTGACCCGACGACTGTTTATTTGTATCCCGACCACCAGCATTGCGCCCGGGGAATTGTTGATTACGCGGCGCGTGCCTGGACGCTTACCCACCTTTACGATCTGCCGGACGGTTTCAGTTGGGCTTTGGGGAGCGAGCGTCACCGCGCCATGTTTCCCGCCTTTGGGGGACAATCTTATTGGGAGGTGCGGCATGTTGCCGGCACGACGTTTTTGGTGAACAATGGTCGGCTTCAAGGTGGCTGCGCCGCGGTGGTGCGGGTGGACGACCAGGAGCATCGGTTGGTTCCTGTGGCATTTCTCGGCGGGTTGCACCCGACGGTGGATCGCGTGGAGCAACCATCGTGGTGGGTCGCAGCGATGAAGCGCGCGAGTTTCGACCTCAATCCAAAGAGCTATGACCATTTCAGCTTCTCTTGGTCGGACACCAACCAGAATGACAAGATTGACGTTGACGAAATCAGGCTCGGTTCCGGCGGCAGCACACTCAGCCAGGCTCACTGTTTTGTGGACTCGAACTGGACCGTTTACTGCGCCTTGAGCCATCGGTTTTTTCCGTGGGCAAACCAGGCGCAAGGTGGCGCCACGAGAGAAACGGATTTGGCAGTCTGGCTCGTCGTGACCAACGAAGGCCGGGCGGACCTTCCGGTCTGGAATTGGGACCACGCGCGGCGCTCGCGGGCGGTTTATCCAGAATCGGAAGTACGCCTTGGCGCCGCAGCACCTGCGGGGATCTTTTGTGAAGCGGAAGGCGGAACTTACACGGTGGGCAACGCCGGAACGGAGTGGAACGCCGCTGACGTGCCGCCGATCACCTGGCCGAACAGTTTCACACATGCCAGCCGCGTGCAGAAGTGGAACGCCACCGGTGCGCTCGAATGGTCGGTCGGCCTCCATACGGCCGCAAAGAATCGTCCGCCCGGGATGTTCGCTCAGGTGCGCGGCGTTCTCGGCGAGGTCCGCGGTTGTATCGTGGTTCTCGACGCCTGTGAACCGGCGTCCGTGTGGACGCGGGACGGATTGTTTGCCGGCTCGCTCTACGCCGAGCGCGCCGGCGACGGTTTGCCCGACGTGGCTTACAACCAGATTTATCACGACGACAATCACTGGGGATTGGTGACCGAGACGGCGACGGGCGACGTGGTTTGGGGCGGGATGTCGCACAACAGCACTCCGATCTATCGCGTGCGAGGCTGGGAAAACTGGGAACGGCAGAGCGGGCGGATCGTGGTGACGCGTCCGGCCCTCGCCGCGCGCTGGAGCGGCACCGGTCTGCACGCCGAGTATTTCCCAGGCGCCGATTTGACTGGCTCTCCTGAGATCACGCGTGACGATCCCGACATCTGGTTTGGCCCGATGCGCGGCGACCACCAGGAAGTGCCCGCGCGAAAGTCCTGGCCTCGTGCGGTGGAGTCAACCAGTCGTCGCGGCGCTCCCGAGTCTGGCAGCCGTGCGGCTGATGACACGCGAAGCCGGAAGTTCGATGGCAGACCGCCGCTGTTGGAACCGAATCAGTCCCGGCCGGCGCCGACTGCCACCGTCCAAGGTGCATCGAGGCCCCAGTCGGAATCCGCGCATGAGCGCGGTTCAGCGCGGTGGACGGGCTTCTTCGAGCCGCCGCTGACGGAGGATTACACGTTCGTCATCTATACTTACGGCCAGGCGCGCGGCAAAAGCGTCGCGGGCAGCCGGGTGCGGCTTTGGGTGGACGGACAGTTGATCCTTGATGAGTGGGATGATGTGAAATTCGGGCCACTGGACGGCTGGTGGTGGACACGCCCTTGCGCCGGCAAGTCCATCCCGCTAGCTGCGGGCAGATTGACTCCGCTCCGGCTCGAGTATGCGGCCGCCGGTGGAGACAAAGCTCATTTGCACCTGTTCTTCGGCAGCAATTCGATTGACCTGCGACATGTGCCGACAACCCTGCTCTACCCTGAAAAACCCTGACGGTTGCGACATCCCCGGACTTGAAACCCGGCACCCTTCGGTGACGTGACGCAGGTAAAGTATTCACACGGATGATCGAACTCACCCAAGTCGTCCCGAGTCTTCCACCGAGAGTCAGCGGCGTGGGGGACTATGCGGTGCTGTTGGCGGGTGAGCTTCGCCGCGCGCACGATGTTTATTCACGGTTTATCGTCGGCGATCCAAAGTGGAGCGGGCCGCCCGACCTCGGAGGATTCCCAGTGATGAAGGTCCCGGCACGCACGGCCGAATCCTTGGTGACAATGCTCCTGCGGGCAAGCGGCGACGGCACACCGGTGTTGTTGCAGTACGTTGGCTACGGCTACGAGCAGCGCGGTTGCCCGCGCTGGCTGGTGGAAGGCCTTGAGGTCTGGCGCAGTGGCGGGGGCGACCCGCGGCTGATCACCATGTTCCACGAACTCTACGCCCGGCGCGGACCGGTCTGGACCAGTTCATTCTGGAATTCGCACCTCCAGCGGCGGCTGGCGGCACGGCTCGCGCGCATCACGGATCGCTCCTGGACCAATCGAAACCTCCTGCGTGTCGAATTGGGCCGGCTGGCGCCACGGCACGATGGTCGGGTCACCGTGCAGCCGGTTTTTTCAAACCTTGGAGAGCCGGACTCGTTGCCGCCGCTGATTCAGCGCGAGCCACAGGCCGTCCTCTACGGCGGAGTGGGGCGTAACGTGAAAGGCGCAGACTCGTTGAGCCGCGCGTTCGGCGCGGCGCTCGAGAGCCTGGAGCTGGAACGCGTGGTATGCTTCGGGCGCCGCGCAAACCCGTTGCCGCGGTTGCGATGCCCGGTTGTGGACGCGGGTGTGGTTTCCGCGGGGCAGATTACCTCGACCCTGAAGGCATCCCGCGTGGGAGTGCTCGACTACTACCAAGGTGAACTCGCCAAGTCCGGGATTTTCGCCGCCTATTGCGCCCATGGCATGGTTCCGGTGCTGACCGCGCCGGATGATTCCGAGGCGGATGGTTTGCGGGCCGGCAGTCATTTTCTCGTTGCTCCGCAACTCAACACCCGTCTGGGCATCGAGCATCAACAGACAGTCGCGGATTCGGCCCGAGCGTGGTATGCCGGCCACACTCTGTCACGAACCGCTGCCGCGCTGATCGAGGATGTTGCAGCGCCGATTCGAAAGGAGCAAGGCTGGGCGCCTGATCCCGCAGCGCCGACGCAAACCGGTCGAAGGCTGCGCACCCCGGTCTAGCCTCGAAGCCTTATGGCGGCGACGAAACTCAGGAAAGCGTGCTACGCGGCTGTGTTCGCTGCGTTGCTGTTGCTGGTTTCGCTGATGCTGTTCGAAGGGACGTTGAGGATTTGCGCGCCTCTCCTTCCGGAGCCGGCCCGGAGCATGGTGCAGGAGGCAAATCGCATCCGGCTCTGCAACACGCGGATGTTCGACGGCACGGCCATCCTGCTACCAGAGGCCCAGCAGGCCGACGTGGTGGTCGTGGGAGATTCATTCCCGTTTGGGACCTACGTGCGCGCCCGGGATGCGTTCCCCGCCCAACTGGGACGGGCAACCGGGTTGCGGGTGGTCAATCTTGGAGTCGGCTCGACGGCTCCGCCCGAATACAACCGGCTGGTGGACGTGGGCCTGCGCTATTCACCCGCCTTGGTGGTCTATTGCGTGTTCGCCAACGACTTCAATCTCGCCAGTGTCGTCCAGGGCCAAGACCCGCCAGCGGTGACGGCCACCGCAGGACGACTCGCGCGCGACGACCGGTTGTTCCGCCGGGAGACAACGACCCAGATGCAATTGCAGACGCTGCGGAAAAGGCTGACCAACCTGTCGTTGCTGCTGCAAATCTTCAAGATGCACCGGCAACCCATCGCGAAAAACCGCGACCAGGTGCCGGAATGTGTGAACGGACGTTGCTTCATCTTTGCCGGGACGAACTTTTGGGATTCGCAGATCAGTTGGGACGATCCCGCCGTGCGTCGTTCGACTGAAACGATTGCCGCCTTGATCCAGCGGGTTGGCGAACTGGGGAGGCAATCCCGGTTCTCGATGCTCGTGACACTGATCCCTTCCAAAGAGATGGTGTACGGGACTTCGGCGAAGTCCGGGCCTCGTATCTATTCCGAGGCGCATCACCGGACCTACGACGAACTCAAGGCCCGGGTTGATGCGATGGGGATTCCATGCCTGGACCTCACACTGCGGCTGCGTGAAATCGCGAAGAGCGGCGTTCCGCTTTACTTTTCGATGGACGGGCACTTTGACGAGGAAGGGCACGCCCAGGTAGCGGCTCTGCTAGCCGGATACCTCGCCGGGCATCCGACGCTGTTGCGGAGGGACTCGGGGATTTCGACTACACAAATCCCGGAAGTCAGGCCGGCAACCGAGTGAAGACCGAATCCCCGGTCGTATGAACTTTACCTGGCTCATTCTCGGCGGCGCAGCGTTGTTCCTGGTCGGAGCGGCCAATTGGCGCTACGGAGTGTTTGGCGCGCTGCTGCTGGCGGTCTTCGAAGGCGCCATCCGGAAATGGGTGCTGCCGCAAGCCAGCCAGATGGTCTATTTCGGCAAAGACTTCCTGTTGCTGGGTGCCTACGCCGGTTACTTTTTCGCCGGACGCAGGCTGCGGTCCACCGGCATCAGTGAGGGTTTGCGGATGGTGCTGGCGCTCGCGGCCGGATGGACATTTCTCGAAAGCTTCAATCCCGGGACCGGCTCCGCCACCGCCGGGTTGTTTGGATGGAAAGCGTATGTGTTTTATGTCCCCCTGTGTTTCATGGTGCCCGCTCTGTTCCGCGACGCCGAAGCGCTGGATCGTTTCCTGAGGTGGTATGTGGTGATCGCCCTGCCGGTCGGCGTGTTGGGGGCGGCCCAGTTCTCGGCCGGGGTGGATAGTCCGCTGAACGTTTATGCCCCTGGAACGACGATCGGGGAGGCGACCAACATCGCGGTGTTCGGCGAGGATCAGTTCGTCCGGGTGACGGGCACTTTTTCCTACATCTCCGGTTACAGTGCGTATCTGATTGCGATGCTTGCGCTGCTGGTGCCGATTCTCGCTTGGAGCCGGAATCTGCTCTGGCGGCTGGTCTTCACCGGCACCCTCGTCCTGGTCATCGGCAACGTGATGATGACGGGGTCACGCGCGACGGCCCTGGGGGCGGCGATCGTTCTGGGAGGGTTCGCCCTGCTGACACCTTTCACCAGCACGCAGGCCGAGCGGGAGCGCGCCTGGATTCATTGGCTGGCCGGTGCCGTGGCAGTCGTGGCCGCCGCATACCTGTTCGAGGACGCCGTGGTTTCGCTCCAACAACGCACCGAAGCGAGCTGGGAGGAGGGCAAAACGCGGCTCTGGGCGGCCGTGCTCGAACCGTGGGATTATCTCGGGTCCGCGGGTATCTTCGGTTACGGCAATGGGATTGGACAGCCAGCGGTCACCGCGTTGCGGACGGTCCTGAATCTGCCGGAAGCCACCTTCAGCTACGCCTCGCCGACGGACGCGGAGAATAGCCGGGTCCTGATGGAACAGGGAGTGCCGGGTTTCTTCCTTTGGTATGGTTTGCGCGTAAGCCTGGTGCTCGCCCTCTGGAACACCCGGGTCCGCCTCCGATCGCCCTTTCTCCGGCAGTTGGCGCTGGGCGCGTTCCTCGTTTTGTTCTTCCAGTTCTTCACCACGACGATGTTTGCCCACACCGCGAACATCTACCACTGGTTCCTCGCCGGCTTCATCTTGCTGCTGCCGAGATTGGATCACGCGCGGCGACCGCTGGCAGCGAGCAGGTTGCGCAGGCACCGACGGACTTTGCAGCCACCGCAAATCGCCGCCGGGGCGCCCGCGCCGGCGAGGACATCTTAGCCGTTCCGCAAGGCAGTCACGGTTTCCACCGATGAAAGTCCACGTCTGGGTGCCGGAATTGAGCGCCACCAAGGGCGGCATCCAGACGTTCTCGGCCCATTTGCTGGCGGCGCTTCAGACCGCCATCGGCAGCGGCCGCATCCGGGTGTTTTCGAAGAACGACATTGTGCGGCCCTCAGGGATTCTGGCGCGTGAAACGAAATGCGTGAGTTGCGGGCGCTGGCCGAAATCAGTCCGCACTCCGGCGTTTGCCGCGAGCGTGGCGTGGGGCGGATGGCGTGACCGCCCGCACCTGGTCATCGCGACGCATCTGAATTTCTCTGTGGCAGCGCGATGGTTGAAACGATTGACCGGCGCGCCCTATTGGTGCGTCGCACATGGGATCGAAGCGTGGGATCTGCGGCGACCGGATCGCGTCGCGGGTTTGCGCGCGGCGGATCGGATTCTCGCAGTGAGCACTCATACCCGGGAGCGGCTGCTGCGGGAACAAGCTTTGCCCGCGGAGCAGGTCCAGGTGTTTCCCAATACTTTTGACGACCGGCGATTCACCCCCGGATCAAAGCCTGAGTCGCTGCTGCAGCGGTTTGGGATCAAGCCCGGAAGCAAGATCATCCTGACCGTGGCCCGGCTGGTGGGGCTGGAGCGACAGAAAGGCTACGACCAGATCCTGCGGGCGCTGCCGCGGATTCGGGAAGCGGTGCCCGAAGCACACTATGTCCTGGCCGGCACCGGCCCGGATCACCGGCGGATCGAACAGCTGATAGCCGAATTGCGGTTGGAGGGATTCGTCACGCTGGCGGGTTACGTTCGCGACGAGGAGTTGGTTGATTTTTACAACCTCTGTGACGTGTTCGCCATGCCTGGCAAAGGGGAGGGTTTTGGCATCGTGTATCTTGAAGCGCTCGCCTGCGGCAAACCAGTGCTGGCGGGGAACAGGGACGGTTCGACGGACGCCCTCCTGGGAGGCGAATTGGGTGTGTTGGTGGACCCGGACAATGTGCCGGAAATCTCCCAGGCCCTGATCGAAATCCTGACTGGCCGCCATGCGCTCGCGATCCTGCGGCAGCCGGAGCGGCTGCGCGCCCGGGTGATCGAAACTTACGGCTTTGACCGGTTCGCGCAACGCGTTGCCGAGCTTCTCGCCGGTCACGGTGCCGCGGCGAGCGGGCACGCATCACGCAGGATACCCGTGCCGCTATGAAATCGGCATTCAGCCCTTGAGACAGCGCACGTTTGCGATGCACCTCGGTCGAACAATCTGGATGGCCCTGCCCTACCTTGTCGCAGGGTATCCCGCGTGGGCACTGGTGTCGGCCCACTCGGAAACGCCGGCCTATTTCGGCCGATATTCAACCGCGCTCCTCGGTATGATCGGTTTGACATCGCTGCTCTATGTCGTGGGCTTGTTGGGCGCGGTGCGCCGGTCCCTCGTACTCCAGCTTGTCGGCCAAATTTTCGTTTTCGGGTGGACGATCCCGGTGGTGGCCAGCAATCCGGTACGGGCACTTTCCGGCGTCTCGTGGGTCCTTCCCGTGATCCGATTGCTGGCGGCCACCGGCATAGTCTGTTCGGGGTTTGCCGCGCACCGTGCCGGCCGCGCGACGCTCGGGAAGGTGTGCCTTGCCACCGGTGTGCTGTGCGGGGCAACCGGCGTCGCGGATTTGGGATTGTTGGTTGCGCTGGTCGGGAAAGAGACCGCGGGCCAAAGCCGTGGCGGCCACGCCTTTCGCGAAGCTTACGATCTCGGCCAAATCTCGAGCAACGACATCGTCGTCGTGGGCGACTCCTTCGTCTGGGGGGCGGGCGTTCAATTGCCGGAAACCTTCGGCAAGGTGATCGAAGCCGATCTGAAGCACCGCGGTCTGAATCACCGGGTGCTGCTGCTCGGCGAGATCGGCAGCAGCACGACGGGGTACATTGACATTTTGCGAAGCATCCCGCCGCAGCACCAGGCAGACCTCGTGCTCATTGCATACTATCACAACGACATGATCGAACGCGAAGGAGGTGTGCAGCGTTACGTCAACATGGCGCATAGCCTGGGGGCATCTTCCCTGCTGGCGAGGTTGCTTGTGGAGATGCCGATCCGCCGTTTGACACCTGACGTTGACTCTTATCACCGGCACCTCATCGGGAACTACGACAAGCGTGATCCTTCCTTCGCGCGGCGTTGGGGGACGCTTCGCAAACGGCTGACGGTTTTGGACGCCGAGGCCCGGCGCCGCTCCCGCAATCCGCCGGTGTTCACCATTATTCCGCTCATGGTGGATTTTGAGACCTATCCGCTGATGGAGGCCGAGCGCGAGCTGCGGGAACTGGCCGCGCAAACCGGCTTCAAGGTGGTGGACATTTTTCCGGAGTTGAAAGCCCGGTTCGGCAACGGCTACTCCCACCGCGTGGCACCAAATGACAACCATTGCGATGCCGAAGTTCACCGGGTAATGGGGGAGGTTCTGGCGTCGGCAATGTATCCGGCGCAGATTCCATGATTCTGGCCGCCCGGACCAGCGGGGATGGGGGAGCGAAGGCGCAAACTGCGGGCATGGGAAAAGTCTTGCCCACGGCGGTGGTTTGTGATTCCATGCAACCCAATCAGCGGGCGAATTCAGGGAACGACTGTGTAATCACACGTGGTGAGTGAGACGTATGAGCGACGACAAAACGAAAGCATTCGAACAAGCGGGAGAAGCTCCACAAGCCAGCCTGTTGAGCGAGTTTTTCCAATTGATCCGCCAGAACAAGAAGTTCTGGTTGATTCCGCTGGTGGTCGTGTTGCTGGGCCTCAGCCTGTTGATTATTCTCGGCGGGACCGCAGCGGCGCCGTTCATCTACACCTTGTTCTGAGCTTTACGACGGTCCCTGGTCGCCCAAGGGAATGGCTTGCCGGCCTTGAGTTCAGACTTGTCCTGGTTCACCCGCGAATGACTTCTGGCTCCCAAGTTGCGTCAGTCGCCGCTCCCACGAGATGGCTCCCGCACCGTTCACCGGCCGAATCCCGATGACCACCGCCTGCGAACAAGCCCGCCATCCGGCACCGGCTTCACTCCCGACCGTGGATCGCCGCCGCAAAGCCGTGCTGCTGGCCTGGACCCTTCCCGCCTTGGTCTTGCTGGTCACCGCCCTCGTTGCCGTCGAGATCTTTGCGCGGTGGATTTACGGCAGACCCAGCATGCACTTCGGAGTGGAGATGTGGAAGTATGCCCGGACGGTGAAAGTCCGCGCCGAGAACCCCGAGATGTCGCACCGCCACCGGCCCAACGCGCAGGCGTTTCTCATGGGGGTGGATGTGAAGATCAACTCGCTGGGTCTGCGAGACCACGAAATTGCGATGACTAAACCGCCCGGCACTTGCCGCGTTGTCGTGCTCGGCGATTCCACTACTTTCGGCTGGGGCGTGCCCTTCGAGCACACCTACTCCAAGCTGCTCGAAAAAACCCTCAACGCGAAGCCGCCCGGCGCGCGCTGGCAGCGCTTCGAAGTGATCAACACCGGCATTGGCAACTACAACACCGCGCAGGAGGTGGCCGCGTTCAAGGAACGCTGGCTGGCGTTGTCCCCGGACGTGGTGTTGTTGAGCTGGTACATCAACGACGCCGAACCGACGCCCAAGCCCGCCGACAACTGGCTGGCCTACCATTCCTATGGATACGTCTGGCTCACCACCAATCTCGACGCGCTCTGGCGCAACATCGGCGCCAACAAGAGTTATCGCGATTACTACCGCGGACTGTACGGCGACGACCGACCCGGATGGAAGCGGGCGCAGGCCGCGTTCGCCGAACTGGGCACTCTGTGCCAGAGCCGCCAACTGCCGTGGCACATCCTCCTGATCCCGGAGTTGCACAGCCTGGCCGGCAATTACGAATTCAAGGCCATCCACGACCAGCTTCGGCAGGTTGGCGCGCGGCATGGCGTCCCGGTTCTGGATTTGATCGAGGCATTTCCAGCCGCCGGCGACCCAAAAATCTATTGGGCCTCGCCAGATGACGCGCATCCTAATGGCAAGGCGAACGAATTGATGGCAGCAAAACTTGACGCCGTGATTCGCGCCGAGCGATGGCTCGAGTGAGTCAGGCGCGTGAAGCTCGACCTTCGGGCGCGCGCGATTCGGGCCGCGACAACGATTGGCGCGAACCTGTCAACACCGCGGGATGCATCACGCCACACCGGAGATTCCTGCATGATCACGCATCGAGGTTCCAGCCATCGCTCACGAAGGCGTTGGTTGTTGTCGCTCGTGGCGTTGCTTGGGGCGGTTGGCGGACTGGTGGTGGCAGAGGTCATCCTGCGCGTTTTGGGGCTTGGTTATGGCAATGCCCCGTTGGTTTCGGACCCGCTGCTCCACCATGCTCACGAACGGAATTATCACTTTCTTGCTCACACGCCTTCTGGTGAATTCGGTGGTTACGAAGTCTATTTCGACGTCGAGGGTCGAATCGCGGATCCGCAACGCCGTCTCGTTTATGATCCGTCGCGGCACCACAGACCCGTCGCCTTCATGGGAGACTCGCTCGTGGAGGCGCTGCAAGTGCCGTATGCGGCCACGTTCGTCGGCCTGCTCAACCGCAACGCCCGCCCCGACGTGTTTGTCACCAATTTCGGCGTCGCCGGTTATTCGCCCGTCCTTTACCTGATCCAATGGCGGCAGGCGATCCGGAAAGAGCAGCCCAAACACGTCTTTTTGATGCTTTCGACGACCGATGCGCGTGAAGATGCCGGTTATTTCAACGCCGCCCGCTTGGGGGCCGATGGCCTGCCGGCGGCGGTGCCGGGACCGGGCAAGAACCATCTTACGATGATGCTTCGCCGGTCGTACGTCGCGCGGTTGCTGCGAAAGTTCTGGTTGACGTTCCGTTATCGCCTGACGCGCGCGGAGTCGGCGGGGTCCGGTGAGGTGGAGCGGGTCGCGGGCGGATTTGTCGAGGAGCATTCCGAACTGGGGGGCATCACCGAGCGGTGCCTGGTGCAGCTCGTGCGTGAAGTGCAAGGCTCGGGCACCCGGTTTACACTGACCGCCGTGCCCTCGGCGTACGAGACGCTGCACCCAGGCGACAAGATTCCGGGAGGAGCGTTCGCCGATCACGTCCGGCGGTGGGCCGAATCCAATGGTGTGGATTACCTCGATCTGTCTGGCCCGTTTTCACGCGGAAGCGACCCGGCGAAGAAACCTTTCTTCGACCGTGACCCGCACTTCAACGCCACCGGGCACGAACTGATCGCGCGCGCGATGGCAACCGGATACCCGGAGTTGTTCAAACCCTGAACGCCACACTGTCCAGGACGAACCAGGAGCGTTCTCAACGAAGCACGGACTGAATCCACATGGCTGCAATCCTGGGCATCTCGGCTTTCTACCATGACAGCGCTGCCGCCGTCGTGGTGGAGGGTGACATCGTCGCGGCCGCGCAGGAGGAACGCTTCACGCGCATCAAGCACGACTTCAATTTCCCAAAGCACGCAGTGGACTACTGTTTGCAGGAGGCCGGCCTCACACCGGAGCAACTGGACTACGTGGTCTTTTACGACAAGCCGCTGCTCAAGTTCGACCGGCTGCTCGAAACCTACCTCGCGTACGCGCCGGCGGGGTTGCAATCGTTCATGATGGCGATGCCGCTCTGGCTCAAGACCAAGCTGCATCTGCCGCGCGAAATCCGACAGGCGCTGGAGGGCCGCTATCGAAGGCGCATTGTCTTCACCGGCCATCACGAGTCCCACGCGGCCAGCACGTTCTTCCCGTCGCCCTATGAGGAAGCAGCCATCCTCACCCTCGATGGCGTCGGTGAGTGGGACACGGCTGCGATCGGCCACGGCAAGGGCAACCAACTCCGGCTGCTCAAGACGCTGCATTTCCCGCATTCTCTGGGCCTGCTCTACAGCGCCTTCACTTATTTCTGCGGCTTCAAGGTGAACTCCGGCGAATACAAACTCATGGGCCTCGCACCCTATGGCGAACCCAAATACGCGGACGTGATCCTCGACAAGCTCATGGACCTGAAAGCGGACGGTTCGCTGGCGATGGAGATGCGTTACTTCAACTACTGCGAGGGCCTGACGATGACGGGACCGGAGTTCGACCGCCTGTTCGGCGGGCCGCCGCGCAAGCCTGAATCCCTGATCACCCAGCGGGAGATGGACCTCGCCGCCTCCGTGCAAAAGGTCACCGAGGAAACGGTGCTCCGCATGGCACGGACGGCGCAGCAACTGACAGGCGCGCGGAATCTCTGCCTCGCGGGTGGTGTGGCGCTCAACTGCGTCGCCAATGGAAAGCTGCTCCGCGCCGGAATCTTCGACGAAGTCTTCATCACGCCAGCGTCCGGTGACGCCGGTGGCGCTTTGGGCGCGGCGTTGTTTGTCCACCATCAATTGCTCCAAATGCCCCGCGCGCTCAACGGGAAGGATTCCTTGAAAGGCTCACTGCTCGGCCCGCGCCACACGAACGAGTCCATCCAAGCCTTTCTTCGCGGGCGCGGTGCGCCCTACACGTTGATCGAGCAGGAGGAAGCGCTCTTGAAGACCGTGGCGCAGGAGATGGTCGCGGGCAAGGTCGTGGGCTGGTTTGCCGGGCGCATGGAGTTCGGCCCGCGCGCCCTCGGCGCACGCAGCATCATCGGCGACGCCCGGAGCGAGCGGATGCAATCCACGATGAACCTGCGCATCAAGTTCCGTGAGTCGTTCCGCCCGTTTGCGCCGTGTGTATTGCGCGAAGACGTGGACAAGTATTTTGAACTGGACCGGGAATCTCCTTACATGCTGCTGGTGGCCGACGTGCGGAAGGAATTGCGTCACACGCTCACGCCGGAGCAAATCCGGCTGATGAAGGACCCCGATCTGCGCAAGCGCGTGAATGTGCCGCGCTCCACGCTCCCGGCCATCACGCACGTGGACATGAGCGCGCGCGTCCAGACGGTGGACGAGGAGCGGCACGGACGGTTCTACCGGCTGATGCGGGAATTCAAGCGGCAAACCGGGTGCGGGGTCATCATCAACACGAGTTTCAACATCCGTGGCGAGCCGATTGTCTGCACGCCGCAGGACGCTTATCGCTGTTTCATGGCCAGTGAGATGGACGTGCTCGTGCTGGAGAACTGCGTGCTGCGCCGCGAGGACCAGCCCCGGCACAGCGAGGCAGAACGCCAGCGCTATGTCGAGAGCTTCCAACTCGATTGAGACGATGAAACCGATCCCCAAACGCAGAGGAAGACGATTCAAGCTCGCCTGTCTTTATCTGGGGTTCCTGGTTATTCTATCCCTGGCTGCCACGGCGCTGGTCGAGGCCGGAATCCGAATCTTCGTGCCGGAAAAATACTGGCGGTTTCGCGTCGGCCAGGACGACTGGCAGCCGGACCCGGTCCTGGGCTGGATGCACAAACCGAATTTGGACGTGGAGAGCCGCGGACTTGGGAACGACGTGATCCGGTTTCGGACGAACCCTGACGGATTCCTGCCGGCCGAGGCGAGGCAGGAGAAGTTGCCAGGCCGGCCGCGGATCATGCTCTTCGGAGACTCGACCGTGGTCGGGAGGGCGGTGCAGGAAGATCAGCGCCTGGCCCGCCAACTCGAACGCGCGCTGGCCGCCAAGGGATTCAATTGCGAGGTGATCTGCGCTGGCGTGGCGGGCTATTCCACGGACCAATCCCTGCTCATGATGCGCCGCTGGCTCCCGCGCTACCGGCCGGACGTGGCAATTCACATGTTCTCGGAGAACGATCCCGCCGGCAACCAGACCGACCTCGGTTACGGACTCCCCAAGCCGTTGTTCACGGTCGAAAAGGACCGTGGCCTGACGTTGCACCCGCCGTCGCCGGCTGCCATTCGATCCCGCTGGGCGGCCGCTCAAAGTCTCCGGCCCCGAGACCTCGCGCAACATCTGGCTCTCTACCGGATGATCCTGCCTAGCGTGCAGCGCTTCCGCGCCCGATTCGATTGGCGAGAACGCAGCTTGCGTGGCATTGACGAGCTGAATTGGTTGGACGCCTGGCTGCCGCAGGTGGACTGGAATCTGTTTGACGCAATCATCTCCGCCATGAAACAGGCGTGCGAGGAGGATGGCACGTACTTCCTGCTGACACAGCATCCCTCGGTCGCTGAAGTCTGGCAGGAAGGCGCGCCGACGGAGAAACGATACCTGCTCCAGAAGCGGCTCGAAGAGACAGCCCGCAAAATCGGCGCCGATTTTTGTCCGGTGGTCGGTTATTTTCTCCAAGCCCGCCACGAAGGCCCCTTCCATTTGCTGCCACGGGATTCGCATTGCAACGCGAAAGGTTACGAGGTGACGGCCCGCTGCCTGGCGGAGCACCTCACCGCCAACCCAACCGCGCTGCGGCGCCGCGAGGAAGGCAGGCCGGCGAGCAACCCGGAGCTTTCGCATTGACCGATGGATTCAAAGAGACGACTCCAGCTCGCGTGCCTTTACGCGGGATTTTTCGCCGGCTTGGGCCTCGTGACCGCCGCCGTACTTGAGGCGGGCATCCGCATGTTCGTGCCGGAAAAGCACTGGCGGATCCAGGTGGCCGAGAAGGACTGCCAGCCAGACGCGCTGCTGGGCTGGATGCACAAGACGAATACGAGTGTGGAGAAACGCGGCATCGGAGGCGACATCATCCGTTTCCGCACGAATCCGGACGGATTGCAACCCGCCTCGGCGCGGCCAGAGCGGGATCCGAATCGCCACCGGATCATGCTCTTCGGAGACTCCACAGTGGTCGGACGGGCTGTGCCCGAACATCAAAGACTGGGACCTGAGCTGGAGCGCGCCTTGGCGTCCAGAGGACTGGGTTGCGAGGTGATCTGCGCCGGCGTCGCGGGCTATGCGACTGATCAATCCTTGCTGTTGATGCGTCGGTTGCTCCCGCGCTACCGCCCCGACTTGGTCATCCACATGGCAAGTCCCACCGACTACCATGAGAATGGACGCGATATCATGTACGGACTTCCCAAGCCAAGGTTTACGGTCGGCCCGGACGGTGAATTGATCCTGCATGAACCGTCGCTGGACCAGATCCTTTCGATTTGGAACGCCACAAACCGCCCGCGTTTCAGGAGCACCCTCGGCAACTCGGCCCTGTATCGGTTGGCACGGCCTGGCTTCCAACACCTCTGCGAGGCATTGGGCTTGCGCCAGAAAACCGTGCGCCGCCGGGAAGACCCGGAGAGTCCGGAATCGCTGCTATCGAAGGCGGATTGGAATCTGTATGACTCCCTCATCGGAGCGATGAAGAAGGCCTGCAAGCAGAACGGCGCGGACTTGCTGCTGACACAGCATCCTTCCGTGGAAGAAGTATGGAGTGACGCGGAACCCGAAAGCCGCAGATACTCGATCCAGCACCGCCTCGAACTGACGGCCAGAAAAACGGCTGCCGGCTTTTGTCCGGTCATTTCGTTCTTTCTGCAGCGGCGCAGCGAAGGTCCGTTTCATCTGCTTCCCGAGGACAAGCATTGCAACGCGAAAGGCTACGAGGTGACGGCGCGCTGCCTGGCCGACCATCTCGCTGCGAACCCATCCCCCTTGCGGCGCAACTCAGGCGACAGACCAGTCACCAGCCCGCAAACACACATTGACCGATGATCAACCCCTTCAAAGAAATCAATTGGAACCCAGGACCCACCGACCGGCGCAAGTTTGCCAGGAGCCTCGTGGTCGGATTTCCGATTGTCGCCGTGTTGCTTCTGCTGGTCGGAACGCTGAAGAGTGGCGTGTGGCACTTCAAAACCCCGTTGCTCGTCGGCGGCATCGGCGCAGGACTGGGCCTGGCGCTGCTGGCGCTGCCAGGCCTGGCAAAGCCGTTCTACCTCGTCTGGTATTTCCTGGCCTGCTGCATCGGTTTGGTGGTGAGCAATGTGCTCCTCGCGCTGGTGTTTTACGTTTTTGTCACCGGCATCGCCCTGGCGAAACGGGTGGCCGGGAAATCATCGTTCCGCAAGACCGTGGACAAACGAGCGGCCAGCTATTGGCTTGAGGCTCCTGCCAACGGTGATCCCAAACAGTACTACCGGCAGTCTTGAGACGTAGATGAAACGGACTCGTCGAACCTTTTTCCCAAGTGTCAGCCGGTCCGCCCAGCCCGCGCGGCTGCGGTTGCGGCCGATGAACCTAAATGCATGAGCCGGCGCTTTGCTCTGTCTCGATTCTCATGGGCCATGACGTGCTAACACGGCCATTGAAAGTGCTGCACGTCATCCCTTCGCTTTCGCCGGTGGCCGGCGGGCCGAGCCTTGCGTTGCCGGTGATGGAGCGCGCGCTTGCCGCCGCCGGGATCGAAGTCACCGTTGCCACAACGGACGACGACGGGCCGGGCCGCCATGCCGACGTGCCGCTGGGACAGGCAGTGAAAACCGCCGGCTCGACCCGCTACTATTTCCGAAAGCAAACGGAGTTTTACAAATGCTCGCGCCCCTTGAGCCGCTGGGTTGCGGACCACGTGACGGACTTCGACCTGGTTCACGTCCATGCTTTGTTTTCCCATACCAGCAACAGCGCCGCAAGGAGCGCCTGTCGCCGCGATATCCCTTACGTCATCCGGCCGCTGGGCGTTTTGAACCGCTGGGGAATGCGGCACCGGCGACGATGGCTCAAGTGGCTCTCGTTTCACTGCGTGGAGCGGCCGATTCTTCGCCGCGCGGCGGCAATGCATTACACCAGCCGCGTCGAAAAGATTGAGGCCGAGCAGGCGGGCGCCACGGCGCGGGCTGCCGTGATTCCCCTCGGCATCGAGCTGGCCGGCTTTGAGAATCTGCCCGGGCCGGATTTGTTTCTCGCTCGCTTCCCGGAGGCAGCCGGCCGCTCCCTGGTTTTGTTCCTTTCCAGACTCGACGCGAAGAAAGGACTCGATCTGTTGCTTCCCGCCTTTGCTTCCGTGAAGCGAATCCATCCGCAGGCCAGGCTGGTCGTGGCTGGCGACGGCGAGGAAACTTTGTGCCGCCACCTGAAATCCGAAGCGCAGCGGCTGGGGCTGAAGGACGACATTATCTGGCCCGGCTTCCTGCGCGGCGCGGAGAAGCTTTCCGCCTTCGCGGCGGCGACAGTTTTTGTGCTCCCTTCCTATTCGGAGAACTTCGGTATCGCGCTCGTGGAGGCCATGGCCGCAGGCGTCCCTTGCGTGACCACCGAGGGCGTGGCCGTGGCGGAGGACATCCGCGAGCGTGGCGCCGGTTGGGTCGTTCCGCCGGACACGGCGCCGCTGGCGCAGGCCTTGACTCTGGCGTTGGGCGATGACGACGCGCGAATCCGCAAGGCCGCCAGTGCGCGGCGTCTGGCGCACGAGCGGTTCTCTTCCGCTGCGATGGGTTCCGCCTTGAGCGGACTTTACGCAGAATTGGTGCAGCGCCCGGCGTTGGTCCACACGTGAGCGCGCCTTTCGATAGCGCCGCCTACAAGGATTACGGCTTTCGCTGCGCGGAGGCGGGCCACATGCACCGTCATTTCCTGCCGCGCATCTTCGAGCTTTGCGGCCCGTTGCCCCCCGGCGCACGGGTGCTGGATGTCGGGTGCGGCAACGGCTACACCGCCGGACAGTTTTTGAACCGCGGATGCGCGGTGGTCGGGGTGGACCTCAGCGAAAGTGGCGTGGCCATCGCGAGGCGCGCTTATCCGACGGGCCGTTTCGAAGTATTGCCGGCCGATCACAACCTGCTGGCGAACTTGGGCGGGCAGCCATTTGACTTTGTCATCAGCTCCGAGGTCGTGGAGCACCTCTACGCGCCGCGCTCCTGCGCGCGCGGCTGTTTCGCCGCCCTGAAACCCGGCGGACGCTTCCTCTGCACCACGCCGTACCACGGCTATCTCAAGAACCTCGTGCTGTCGGTGCTTGGAAAATGGGACACGCACGCAAACCCGCTCTGGGACGGAGGGCATATCAAGCTCTGGAGCCGCCGGACCCTCGCCCGGTTGCTGTCGGAGACGGGCTTCGTCAACGTGCGATTCCGCGGGGCGGGACGCCTGCCGTGGCTGTGGATGACCATGGTCATGTCGGGGGATCGGCCGGCCAAATGAACCTGCAGCCGCTCGTCACGCCGCTGATCCTGACCCTCAACGAGGCGCCCAACATCGGTCGCGCGCTCGAACGGCTGTCGTGGGCGAAAGACATCCTGGTCGTGGACAGTTTCAGCACGGACGAGACGCCGGCCCTCGTCAGAGACTTCCAGCAGGTCCGCGACCCGAAATCCGGCGCAACTCACTTCTTGCCGCCGCGCCCGAATACGGCTACCATGGTTGCGTCATGAGCGTGGTGTTGACTTTTCAAGAGATCCGAAGCCGGTATCCGGGCGAGTGGTTGCTGATCGGGGAACCCGCATTGGATTCATCCTTCCATCTGATTTCGGGTGAAGTGCTGGCCCATTCGCCCAGCCGCGACGAGATTTACCGCCAGTTGATGCATGTGCGGGGAAAACGAGTCAGCATTGAATACGCCGGGACGGTGCCGCATGATCTCGCGGTGGCCCTTTGAACCGGAGCCGCACCCATAAACTCGACAGAGCCGGAAATCTTCTGGTTGCGAGGGCCTCCGTAACCGGGCCGAATGGAAATGTTCTGGTGCTGAGGTTGCTCGTGGACACTGGCGCAAGCTGCACGATCATTCCAATCGAAGCAGCAAAGCGAATTGGCTGCGATATTCACCGCCCGACAGACACCGTCCGTATCGTGGCTGCGAATGGGATTATTATTTCCCCCGTCCTGAAGCTGGCACGCCTCAACTGTTTCGGTTTTGATCTTATTGGTTTCCCGGTGGTGGCGCATACGCTCCCGTCAGAAACGTATGTGGACGGACTTTTGGGAATGGATTTCCTGAGTCGCGTTGGGGCCATTCTCGACGTCAAGCGCGGGACGATCCGTGTGGGCATGTGATTGGACCACCCTGGCCGAAGCGCTCTTGGTTTGTTTCAATTGCGGTGCGGCACGTTCCGGGATTTCCATCGTGTTGGGGTAGCGCGCTTCCCACGTTGGTCCGGAAGATCAAGACCCGGCCACGAGCAATGACGCGATGGATGCCGGTCGCAAACCCGAAGGGCAAAAATGCTGGCAGAGATTACGCCGCTCCTTCTGACGTATAACGAAGCGCCGAACATCCGGAGCACGTTGCAGCGGCTCACGTGGGCGCACGAGATCATCGTCCTCGACAGTTTCAGCACGGACGAGACGCCGGCCATTGTGAAAGCCATGCCGCAGGCGCGATTGATCCAGCGCAAATTCGATTCGTTCGCGGGCCAGTGCAATTTCGGCCTCGAACACATCCACACCCCCTGGGTTCTTTCGCTGGATGCGGACTATGTCCTGTCGTCCGAGTTGATCGAAGAAATCGGCCGGTTGGATGCCGCGTCGGATGCGGCGGGTTATCAGGCGCGTTTCCGATACTGCATCCTAGGCCGGCCCTTGCGCGGCACACTCTATCCGCCCCGCACCGTGCTGTATCGCAAGGACAAGGCGCGCTATCGCGATGCTGGGCACGGCCATCGCGTGCGGATTGACGGCCTGACGCGCCCGTTGTCCGGCTGGATTGATCACGATGACCGCAAACCGCTGGACCGCTGGTTGCAGGAGCAGAACCGATACGCGGTGATCGAGGCGAAGCACCTGCTCGAAACGCCGCCCAACCAGTTGAACCTCCCGGATCGTTTGCGCCGCAAGATCGTGCTGGCACCGGCACTCGTTTTCCTTTATGCGCTGTTCGGCAAGGGATTGATCCTGGACGGCTGGCCGGGCTGGTTCTACGTGTTCCAGAGGACGGTGGCGGAAATCATTCTTTCGCTGCGGCTGATCGAAGCCAGAGTACAGCCGTCCGACGCCGACTCAATTCACGCGCGGAATTCGTAACTTCAGGCATTCGGCTTTCGATCACCACCGTTCCGCACGATGCGCCGCAAGATTTTCAAACTCTCTATCGGGCTGACAGTGTTGCTTTGCCTCGCAACGCTTGCCGCTTGGCTCTTCCCGAACCAAGTCCTGACCGTGGACAGCGGCGCGGTAAAGGCCGATGTGATCGTCGTGCTGGGCGGCGGCTGGGTGGAGCGCTCGAAGCGGGCCGCGGAACTCTTCCAGGAAAACGCCGCGCCGCGAATCCTGGTCACGGGATCGGGCGACTGCGAAAAGAATCTGAAGCTCCTAATCGAGGCGGGCGTGCCGGCGCGCTTGATTGAGACGGAGTGCGAGTCGCGGACAACCCACGAGAACGCCCAAAACACGATCAAACTCCTTCGCCAACAGCAGATACGGCGGGTGATCCTCGTGACTACCTGGTATCACTCGCGGCGCGCACGGGCGTGCTTCCGGCACCTGGCCCCGGACATCGAGTTCTATTGCCGCCCCTCCTATTATGGCTACGCCCGGGCCGAGTGGCCGCGCCGTGGGATCACGCGATTCGTCCGGGCCGAATACCCAAAGCTGCTGGGTTACTGGGTGCGTTATGGAGTGTGCCCGCTTTGAAAACAGTTGAGGGTTGAGGGTTGAGAGCTGAGAGAGGGGCTTGCGGGGATAACAACAGATCGTTGAGCGCCGATTCAAAACCGATTCCGACCGCGAACAGTGAAGATTCTCCTCCTCAACCAGACTTTTCATCCCGACGTCGCCGCAACAGCTCAGTATCTGGCCCAGGTCGCCCAGGGCCTCGTGCAACGCGGGCATCTGGTTTCCGTGGTGGCGAGCCGCCGGGCCTACGATCATCCCGAAACCACGTTCTCCAAAACCGAGCAGTGGCAAGGCGTTCGCATCCACCGCGTCGGCTCCACTGGATTCGGCAAGGCGGCGAAATGGAGGCGGGGCGCGGACTTCGCGAGTTTCCTCTTTTTGTGCTGCCTCAAGCTCGCCACCCTGCCGCGGCACGACGTGGTCGTCGCACTGACGTCGCCGCCTCTGATCTCGTTCCTCGGCGCATGGCTCGCCCGCTTCAAGGGCAGCCGGTTCGTCTATTGGGTGATGGATTTCAATCCCGACGAAGCCATTGCCGCCGGCTGGTTGAAGGCGGATTCCTTCGCGGGCCGGATGCTCGCCCGGATGTCACGCTTCAGCCTTCGCCGCGCCGACCGGATCATCGCGCTCGACCGTTTCATGCGCGACCGCATTCAATCCAAGGGCATCGCTCCGGAAAAAATCTCGGTGATCCCGCCCTGGTCGCACGATGACCACGTTAGATTCGATGCGGGTGGCCGCGAAAGTTTCCGCGCCCGGCACGGCCTCCAGGACAAGTTCGTGGTGATGTATTCCGGCAACCACAGTCCGATTCATCCGCTGGACACGCTGCTGGCGGCCGCTGAACGCCTGCAAGGCGATCCTTCGCTCGCGTTTTGTTTTGTCGGCGGAGGCAGCGAGTTTGAGCGCGTGAAGCGGTGGGCGGCAGAGGGAAACCACCGGAACGTCGTCTGCCTGCCCTATCAGCCGTTGGATCAGCTTTCCGCGTCGCTCTCCGCCGCTGATGCGCACGCCGTCGTCATGGGCAACGCCTTCGTCGGATTGGTCCATCCGTGCAAGATCTACAACATTCTCAGCGTGGCGGCGCCGGTGCTTTACATCGGCCCCCGCCCGAGCCATCTCTCGGAAATCCTGGCCGGGCTGGACGGAGAACATCCCTGCGCCGTTGCCGGACACGGCGAGGTGGAAAAGGTGGTGCAGCAGATCGTCCATTGGCAGAAGCACTGGCAGCCAAGACGGGAAATTCCGACTCGCGTGCTATCCCGGTTTTCCAAGAAGTCGCTCCTGCCTCGCGTCATGGCGGCGATTGAAGCCGGCGGAGACGCCAACCATTCCGGTGCCGAACCTGAAAACGCCGCCAGCGACGAGCGGCGGAACTCCGGGTTATCGCCCGTGTAATTCCAAACATGAGTCTGATCATCGGTCTCAACGCGTTTCACCCCGACGCCGCGGCGTGCGCCCTGCGGGATGGCCGGCTGGTCGCCGCTGTCGCGGAGGAGCGGCTCGGCCCGCGGCTCCGGCACGTTGCGGGTTTTCCGGGGCGGGCGCTGGCCGAGGTTCTGCGCATGGCTGGAGCGACCATTCGTGACGTGGATTACGTGGCGATCGGCAACGACAGCAACGCCAACCTCGCCGTGAAGGTTGGCCACGTGTTGCGCTCGCCCTTCAAATCGGCGCGCGGCGTGGCGACGCATTTCCGTCGGCGGGCGCGGATGCGCGGTTTCAAAGAACTGATCGCCGAGGCTTGCGGCGCGAATGAATCCGATTGCCGGTTTCAAATCGTGCGGGTGGAGCATCACCTGGCCCATATCGCCAGCGCCTATTACGCGAGTGACTTCGACGCGGCAGCGGGGTTCTCCTACGACGGCTCGGGGGATTTCACCTCGGCGATGTTCGCGCGATGCCGCGGCAACCGCATCGAGGTGCTCGACCGCATTCACGTGCCGCACTCGCTCGGATTTTTTTACACGGCGATCTGCCAGTTCATCGGGTTCACGGGATTCGGCGACGAATACAAGGTGATGGGCCTCGCCGCCTACGGCCAGCCCGCGTTCGCGGAACTCATGCGCGATTTTCTGCACGTGAACGGCGATGGGCGCTTCCGGCTGAACCAGGTTCTGGCCGCGCCGCTGGGGCGCAACCTCGAGGACTGCGTCAACGACCGTGGTGAAATCACCCTGCCACCGCTCTATTCGACGCGGTTCATCGAGCGGCTGGGTCCGCCCCGATCGCGAGATGCGGAGGTTGGCCGGCGCGAGAAGGACCTCGCGGCGTCGTGCCAGGCGCATTTCGAGGAGGCGGTTTTGAGCTGCCTCGCCCGTCTCCATCGCCACGCGCCTTTGGAGAATCTCGCCACCGCCGGCGGCTGCGCTTTGAACGGCGTTTGCAACGCGCGTATTCTCCGCGAAACCCCGTTCCGCCGGTCGTATATCCAGTGCGCCGCCTCGGATGACGGCACGTCCCTCGGCGCGGCGCTGTACGTCTGGAATGCCGTGCTCCGACGGCCACGCCAAGGCGCGATCACGCACGCCTATTGGGGGCCGGAGCACCCGGAATCCGGGATGGAGTCGGCCCTTCGCTCGGCGGGGCTGCCGTTTCGCCGTTACGACGGAGAGGCCCTGGTGCGACGATCCGTGGACCATCTGGCGACCGGGCAGGTCATCGGTTGGTACCAAGGCCGCAGCGAGTGGGGGCCGCGCGCGCTGGGCAACCGCTCGATCCTGGCCCACCCGGGCTGGCCCGGCATGAAGGACCTCATCAACGCCAAGATCAAGCGGCGCGAAGCGTTTCGTCCGTTCGCGCCGTCGGTTCTGTCCGAGGCGGCGGGCGATTATTTCGAACAGCCGGTGGAGAGTCCTTTCATGATGCACGTGGTCAAAATCCGGCCGGAGAAACGAACCGCGCTCTCAGCCGTCTGCCACCAGGACGGCACAGGCCGCCTGCAGACGGTGCGCCGCGAACAGAATCCGCTCTACTACGATTTGATCAAGGCGTTCGGCGAGCGCACGGGAACACCGGTGCTGCTCAACACGAGCTTCAACGAGAACGAGCCGATCGTGGACCGGCCCGAGCAGGCGATTCAATGCTTTGTGCGCACGGACCTGGATGCGCTCGTGCTCGGGCCGTTCATCTCATGGAAGCCCGGCCGGGAGGCAGCCAACGCCGCAACGTCGTGAAGCCTCTCCAACATCCGCCCGCGGCAGCCGTCAGTTCCCCCTGAACCGGCCAAACGCCTCCAATCGGAATCCGCAACGCCGGCCCAGCGCCGGCGTTTTGTCTTTCCTGACCGAAAAAGGGTGAGACGTTTCATCGCGACACAGCCCGCGGCGGTTTGGACGCGGCGAGCAGGGCCTTTTCCTCCGGCAGCAGGGTCTTGTCGGCCGCGGCGACATCGAGGTAGCGAACCGCCTCGTTGGTCCTGCCCGCCGCCCAGAGCAGCACGCCGTAATAAAGAGCGACCGGTTGCCGCGAGAGCGCCCCGGGTTCGAGCTTTTCAAGCGCCGCCAGACCTTCGCCGGTCCGGCGTTGCAGGTGAAGCGAATAGCCATAGGTGGCGGCCATGACGGGATCGCCGGGGTTCTTCCGGAAGACTTCCTGGGCCAGTTCATGCGCGCGGGGCAATTGCGATTTCAGGAGCATCGAGGTGGTGGCAAGGTTGTTTTTGAACACGAAGTTGGTGGGGCTGTTGCGGAGCAGCGCCTCGTAAACCTTGTTCAAGCCCAGCGTGTTACCCTCAACAAAAAAGATCCGACCCAGTTCGTCCAAGGCCCATTTCTCGCGCGGGAATCGGTCGGTCAGGCGCCAGAGCAGTTCTTCGCGCTCGCGTTTTCGGTTCCATTTCACTGACATGTCGAGCAGCAGCATCAACGCGCCCAGCCGGTCGCCCGCATCGCGGACTGCGGAGCGCCAGTGTGCGTCCACCGCCAGGCCGGCACGGACTCTTTCCGCGGCGCGCGAGCGATAGGCGTAACGAAGGAAATCGAGTTCCTTCCATTTTTGACCGGCGAGATAACTTTCCACGCCGGACCAGTCGGACTTGGCGAAGTAGCACTCGGTCATCGCGGCTTGGACTGGCTGTTGCGCGCGGGTCTCAGGCGCGAGCGCCTTGAGCCAGGTGATCGCATCATCGGTCAACCCGTTGCCGGCCATCCACGCGGCAACGACATGGATGGACGGACCATTCGTCGCGTACCGGCGCTGAATCTCGCCAAGATACGCGGGCAAGGAGGCAGGTTCCGCCTGCTTGAGCACGTCCAGATGCTGCAACTGGTCTTCAAGCCCGGCCTGAGGATTCTCCAGCAACTGGCGGGAGAAGGAAAGCGACGCGGAACGGTTGCTCGCCGCGAGGGAACTGGCGACCAGCCAGCGAAGCGCCACGGCGCCGAAGTTGGTGTCCGCGGCGAGCCGGGCAAGCGTGGCTCGGGCGGCGGCCGCCAGCGCCTGGTTGGTGGAACCGAGACGCAGCACCGAGAGATTGACCTGGTGCAGCGGATTGCCGGGTTCGAGGGCGGCGGCGGCGGCGATGTGCGGCTCGGCCTCCGCCGGACGATTGCGCTTGAGGGCCAGTTCCGCCGAGACGAGGTGGAAGTCCGCCAGGTTCGTCGCACTGCCAGACAGCTCCGCGAGAACCTGGGCGGCAGCGGCGTACGGTTGCGCTTGCTGGCGCAGCAGCGCGGAGGCGAACATGAGCTTGTTTTCCGGTGTCGGCTCCAACTCGGCGATGCGCCGCCGCCAGTCGAGCAAAGCCGGCGACCGGGCGATCTCGGCCAGCGAAGCCATGATGCGGCAGGCCTCGAGGTTGGTGCGATTCAGGGCAAGGGTAATCCGGGCGTCCAACGAGGCCTTCGCAAACTCCTTGCGGGCCATGTATTCCTTCGCCCGGCCGAGGGCGGCGGATTCCTTGTGGCGGCGATACGCCGGCAGGCCGGTGAACCACGCCCCCGCCAGCAGGGCCGCGAGCAGGGCGCCCGCGCCCGCAATGAAAGCGACTTTCTTCATTCCCACTTGAGTCTCCATGGGGCGACCGGGCAAAACCAGAAATTCAAGCGCCGACCTCCGGCTCGGCCATCGCTGGGAATTCCTCCATGAACGGATTGGCCATCGGTCCGGCCCGCCGCCGGCGGAACAACATGTCGCGAATTCATTTTGACAACGGGTCCAAGCGTACGAACGCGCGGAAGGTTGCCCATACGCACCGCGGCTTCAAGGAAAAGTGAACTTGGAAAAGCGGTGAAGCGCGGGGACTACCACCAACCTGAGCGTGAAGGCTTAATCACGAGGGCGAACTGCCCGCGAAACAAGGAAGGCCACACCTCATTGCAACCCGCCGAGCCATAAGCCCGGGAGCAAAAGCGAACTACGACCGTGTGCCGGCGAAAATCCTGCGCCCAACTCCAATGCCACCGGCACACAAGGCGAAAACGCCAAGGGCAATGCTGATTGGTTCCGGCACCACGGCGCTCAACACAATGTTATCGAACGCGACGTCGGCTGGAGTCACACCCACCTCCGTGATTCTGAAATAAAGAGTCCCCGAACCTTCGGCCGCCGCGGGCACGCTGTTGCTGTAGGCCGTCCAACCCGCGGAGACGCTGCTGTTCGTGAAGAAATTGTTCCAAGTCGTCTGATCCGTGCTCCAGGCCCAAGTCAGCGAAGGATTGTCATGCACTTTGTTGGCGGCGAACGAAAGATACATGCCCACCAACCCTGTCCTGTTCACCGTAATGATGAAGGAGGCCGTGTTCGCGCCTCCGACGTTGGCAGTCTCCAATAACACGGCCTGCGAGGCGGCAGGAGTGCCGCGAGGATCGTTGACGGTGGTCCCTCCCGGGCCATAAGTGGAAAACGTGCCGGAGTTGAAATTGACCGAGGCCGTCCCCGGCTGAATGTTGAAATCCGACGTGACGTTGTTGGTTACGGCGACGGGAAACGTCCAGTACGTCACCACCAATGCGCCCTGCGCCGCCCGGGTCAATAACAGACAACCGACCGCAAAGAGCAGCCGGCTCCAGGTTCTCTTGGGTTGCGTCATTGTTTTGTTACGGTTGAATCAGCCGAGGCCGAGGCTCGCACACGGTGACGAATCAAGGACTGGCGTAGTCTCTCCCGCCCGGCGGCACTTCGCCACCGCCCGGTGGCGCGTTGGTCGGCGTGCCCGTCAAAGGAATGTAAGGCGGCTTGACTGTCGGGCCGCGCAAGACGACCGGCATGGTAACAGGAGAATTCAAGTTGGCGCTGTGGGCCGCTTGGTCCAGCACTGTCGGGACTTTGGGTCCAAGCGTGCCCGCGTTACCCATCGCGCGCGTGATGGGTTGGCTGAGGGCAGGCAGTGCTGCGGCGACGCCTTGGAGAATCTCCTTGTTCGCCTTGGGGCACACCTCCGCGACCGCGACCGCGACGCTACGATAAGCGGACGGGACTTCCCGGCAAACCGCTTCGACAATCTTGCCAGCCATCTCTGGCGCGGCGGCGGCGGCGGCCCGGGCAATGGTGCTTGCTTGTTTAGGTTCCAAACTCGCGGCGGCTCGCGCGGCCACAGCGGCCATCTCGGGCGTGCTGCGCGCAATAGCCCCGACAATCGCCGGTGCCGAGGCGGGATTCAGCCCAACGGCAGCCTTGACGACCGCGACCGTGGTCGCTTCGCGGGTTTTGGGATCTGCGTTGGCGACGGCATCGGCGGCTTTGGCCGGCAACTCCGCGGCTGGGACGGCCTTGAACTGTTGTTTGAAAGTCGCGATGGAAATCTTGTCGCCGGCGGACGCCTGGAAGGGCATCCAAAGCGCAACACCCAGCGCCAGAACGATTACGCCCGATACATTTTTCATATTTGAACTTTCTCGATGGAACCTTTGCGGTGCTTTCGACCGTATCGGCTAACTGCCGGGAACTTGTAGCAAGGCTCGCACTGGCTGTCAACACATTATCCAGCCAATTCACGCAGCGAAATGGTCCTAGCCCGCGCCCGGGGGCGACCCGACGCGGCCTGACCTCATATTTTCGAAGTTGGGTGCGCTCCAGGCCCTGGCCGATGCGTCCGCCTTTTTTTGTCAAAGACCTCCGCCGGGCTTGCTCCCCGGAGCGAATTGACTACATTGAGCCGCTCAGAGTATGCCGAAGTGTTTGATCCTAAGATTTTCTGCCGGCGGCTTGCCAGACGGACACGGGGTTTCGCGCGCAATCTTTCTGCTCACGCTTTTGCTGGCGACCGCATGCCAGGCGACGGTGTTCACGGTGACCAACAGCAACGACGCCGGAGCCGGATCGCTGCGCCAGGCGATTCAAGACGCGAACGGTGCCGCGGGGCCGGACACGGTCGAATTTCAAATCGCGGGAAGCGGGCCGTTCGTGATCAACCTGCTTTCGGCCCTGCCAGCGTTGAACGAGACTTTTCTCGACGGCACAACGCAGCCCGGCTTTGCGGGACAACCGCTCATCGAGTTGAATGGCACGGGCGCCGGCGTCGGCACCATCGGTCTGCGGCTCAATGCCACCAACACCGTGCGCGGCCTGGCGATCAACCGCTTCTCGGCGGAAGGCGTGCGCTGCGACGGGCCGGGCAACGTGATCCAAGGCTGCCGCATCGGCACGGATGTCACTGGAACACTCGCTCGCGCCAACGGCCAGAGCGGCATCTGGATTCTCGGCACGCCGGGCAACCTCGTCGGCGGGACGAACAGCGGCGAGGGCAATGTGATTTCCGGCGGCAACGACACGGGGGTTTACATTCTCAATCCCACGGCCAGCGGCAACGTGATCCAGGGAAACTTCATCGGCACGGGCGCGGCAGGAACGAACGATCTGGGCAACCTCAACAACGGCATCGTCATTTACAACGCGCCGAACAACACCGTGGGCGGCGCAGCGCCGGGGGCGCGCAATGTCATCTCCGGGAACGATGCCAGCGGGATCAACCTCAACGGGGCGGGCAGCGCGGGCAACGTGATTCAAGGCAACTACATCGGCTTGGCGGCCACCGGCGCGCTGGCGGTGAGCAACTCGGTGGACGGAATCACGCTCAACGGCGCGGGTGGCAACTGGATCGGCGGGACCAACGCCGGCGAAGGAAACGTCATTTCGGGCAACGCGCGGTGCGGTGTTTTCCTCAATAGCGCTGCCGCGTCGGGCAATCGCATCGCGGGCAATCGGATCGGCACGGACCCCGCGGGCACGCTCGCCTTGGGCAACGGCTTCACCGGGATGACGCTCTCCGACGCGAACAGTAACGTCATCGGCGGCAGCGTCGTGGCGGCGCGCAACGTGATCGCGGCCAACCGGCAGGATGGGATTTACGCGACGAACTCGGCAGGCAACACGATCCTCGGCAACCTGATCGGAGTGAACGCGGCCGGCACGGCAGCCTTGGGCAACGCGCTCTCAGGAATCACGCTCGACAACGCGGCCAACAACCAGGTGGGCGGCAACAACGTGATCTCCGGCAACAGCGGCATTGGGGTGTGGCTCCGCAGCGCCGGGACAACCGGCAACCGGATTTCGGGCAACTTCATCGGCACGGGCAGCAGCGGCACCACGGCCATCGGCAATGCGGGTGGCGGGGTCGGGATTTCATCCGCGCCCTTCAACCAGGTCGGCGGCACCAACGCCGGCGAGGGGAACGTAATTTCTGGCAACGGTTTTCCCGCCAACCAGGGGGGCATCTTCATCACGGGCAGCAGCGCGACGGACAACCGGTTTTACGGAAACCACATCGGTACGGACGTCAACGGCCAGTCGGCACTGGCGAATCGTTATGAAGGCTTTTATATCGTGGACTCGGCCAACAACCGCATCGGGAGCGAGACCGCGGGTGGCGGCAATTTGATTTCGGGCAACACGACGCGCGGCATCCGGCTCACGAACAGTTGCTGCAATGAAATCCAGGGCAACCTCCTGGGAACGAAGGCCGATGGGGTGTCGGCCTTGGGCAACGGGCAGTTCAATGTGGAGTTTGAGGCCGGCTGCCGCAGCAATGCCGTCGGCGGCGTTGCGCCAGGCGCAGGCAACCGGATTGCCTTCACCGGCACCTACGCGGGCGGACCGTTCGCCGGCGTGCGCGTGCGCGATTTCTCGACCAACAACCTGATCCTGGGCAACTCAGTTTTCAGCAACAGCGCGCTGGGCATTTCGTTCAGCGGCCTGGCCACCACAGCCAACGACGCCTGCGACGTGGACTCGGGCGGAAATCTGAAGCAGAATTTTCCGGTGCTGACGCAGGCGTTCAGCGGCGCGAACACCGGCGTGCGCGGCACGTTCAGCAGCCAGGCCAGCCGCACCTATCGGTTGCAGTTCTTTGCCAGCCCGAGTTGCGACGCGACCGGTTTTGGCGAGGCGCGGACGTATCTGGGCGACGCGCTGCTCACCACCAGCGCCACTTGCGGGAGCAATCACAGTTTTCAGGCAACACTTGCGTCGGCGGTCACGCCGGGGCATGTGATCACCGCCACCGCGACTGACCCGGCCAACAACACCTCGGAATTCTCCGCCTGCCTGGCGGTGCAATCCCCACCCGGCCTCTCCATCACCAACCTGCCTCCGGATCAGGTCGCCCTCGCGTGGACCAACACAGCGGCCGGTTTCGTGCTGGAGGGAACCGAGGACCTGAACCCGCCGGTCATCTGGACGACGGTGACCAACAGTCCGGTGTTGACCTTCGGGCAATTTGTAGTGACGCTGGTGCGTGACGCGGGCAATCGTTTTTACCGGCTCAGTTTTGAATAGTCACGGTGTGACGCCGATCCGCCCAACCGAGGAAACAAACGGCGGCGCCCGAATTCTCCCTCCGGCAGACTTCAAAAATGGATGCGCGAGTTCCGGGCGGGCGGTGATGTGGCTTGGCCTGCTGTGCTTCGGATCCGCGCTTTCCGCGCAAACCAACTTTACCACGTTGGTCAGTCACGGCTCGGATTCCAACCGCGTCAACGTCGTGTTCCTGGCCGAGGGTTATCGCACGAACCAGTACGCGCAATTCCTCACGGACGCGACCAATGCCGCGAGCCAACTGCTGACCAACGCGCCGTACGCCGAATACACCAACTACGTCAATGTTCATGCCATCGCCGTGCCCTCGGTCCAGTCGGGGTCCGATCATCCGGCTTCGGGCTATTATTCGAACACATTCTTCAACAGCACCTACGGCGCCTCGGAATACTTCATGAGCATTCCGCCCAATGACTACGATGCGAGCTACAACAACGGCCAGGGCAAGGTGGACGCGCTGCTCGCGACCTACCTGCCGCAGGCGGACCTGGCCATCCTGCTGGTCAACGACAACGCCCCGGGCGGTTCCGACGGCGGCGGCAAGACCGCCATCGTGTCCCGCGGCGCAGTGACCGGTCCCTTCTACGGCATCCTGCCGCACGAAACCGGACACGTGTTCGCCGGATTGGGTGACGAATACACCACCCCCAACCCGGGCTACCCCGACATCGAGGAACCGAACACGACCCGCGAGACCAATCGGGCCGCGATCAAATGGAGGGCGTGGATTTCGACCAACACGCCCGTGCCGACTCCGCCCACCTCGGAGTACCTCAATGCCGTGGGATTGTTCGAGGGCGCGCATTATCACACCAACGGCTGGTATCGGCCGAAGATCAATTGCATGATGGGTTCCTTCGGAGTGGGCTTTTGCGAGGTCTGCCAGGAGGCGATGGTGCTGGCGTGTTACCGGCAGGTCCGGCCCATTGATTCATTCACGCCCGCGTCCACCAACCTGTCCACCACCACGAATCAACCGCTGAATTTCGCGCTGACGTTGCTTCAACCCTCGACACATGCCCTGGCGGTTCAGTGGCTGACCAACGGCGCCGCGGCCGCCAACGCCACCAACGCAAACTTTTCCATCGCCCCGGTGGCTCTCGGCAACGGCACCAACACGGTCACCGCCTCGGTAATGGATCCCACGCCACTGGTCCGGACGGACACCAGCAACTTGTTGAGTCAAACGCGCTCATGGACGGTTACGGTGAGTATTCCCATGCTCCAATTGAGCGCGCCGCACACCGTGCCGGGCGGCGGCTTCGCGTTCAGGGTTTCAGGCGTCGCGCCGGCCGGTTTCGCGGTCCAGGCATCTGCCAATCTTGCGGCGTGGACCTCTCTGACGACGAACATGCTCGTGAACGGGCAGTTTGATTACACGAATTTCGGCGGAAGCAACCTGCCGATCCGCCTCTTTCGCGCGATCACCCCGCCCGGGCCATAGCGGCGGTGACGGACGTATCGCCTGCCGGTGTTGACACGAGGCGTGCTTGACGACGCGCCGCCCTGCTCCATGCAAAAGTGACGACGTTCGGGCAGTGATCTCATTGAAACACGAAAGGCGCGGGCTGTTCACCCGCGCCTCGAAATCGAAATCCGCCGGCTACCTACCTGCCCCGCAGCCGCCGCGCGACTGCCAACAACCCCAATCCTCCCAGCACCGACAACGCCAGCGCCGACGGCTCCGGCACCGTCGCTTCAAAACGCGAGGCGAAATTCATCTTGATCGCCGGATTGATGTTGGTCTTCAACGTCCACACTCCGGCGCTGAATTCCCAGTAGTCCTTATAGCCGCTGCCGACGGTCGGGGGGTCGTAAATATCCACTCCCAGTTCATCCGTCCCGCCGTAGTTCGTGAACTGGACGCTCCAGGTGAAATTGGAAATCACCGGCATGTACAAGCCCGGCGATGAAAAATCCAAGCCGACCTCAAACACAAACGTGCTCCGTTCTGTCGGGCTTGGGACTGAAAACCATCCGCTGTCATAGAAATTCGAGCCAGGGGTCGGATAGCCGTTAAAGGGTGCTCCGTCGTTCAGGTAAAACCGGATGCGCGCCTCCGGGCTTCCGGCAAAAGTGAAGGCGGATGCCGTGTTGGTCCCATAATACTCGAAGGAGAAATTCGTCAGATACCGCTCCGAGCCTACCAGATTGATTTCATCGCCCACCTCCAGCAGCCCCGGATTGAACCGAATCATGTTGTCGTTGGTGGAGTTGGAATAAATGACTGCCGCGCGCGCAGGCTCCGCCCAGAGCAGCGCAAACATCGCCACCAGGACGATCCCGCTCTTGACAATTCCAGTCTTCATAAAAGTTCAACAATTCTGAAAAGCCACGCGCCGTTTTCCCACCGGGCAGGCCAACTGGCCCGACCTTACCGGGGTGGATGTTGTTGTCAATAATTTTCTTGGGCTTTTTTGGGCGAAATACGCGCCGGTTCACTCCTCGACGGTTCGGGTTGATTCGTCGCCTAACCCCGCGGCGGAGTCGCCGAAGCGATTCGCAGGGGACAAGCTGAATCTCTCTGGAGACGGTTTGCCGACGAAGGCCGCACCAACCCGGATCATTTTCAAACCGGCGCCGAGCCGGCGAGGTCGCCCGGAGCATCGGTCGCGGCTCCCGATTCCCCGGTTTGCGCACCGACGCACCGCGCTCTGCTCGGCGAAGGCTTGCCAGAAGCCCGGCCTCTCATTATCCATGCGCCATGTTTACGATCACCGCGAACACCGTTCTGCCCTGCACGATCACCGGCTCGTGGCCGCGTCCGCGCTGGTTCGACCTGAGCATGTGGGGTCGCCCGCTCGATACGTGTTTGATGGACGTGCGCTTCCGCGAAAAATTCCAGGACGCCCTCGCCACTGTCATCAGCGACCAGGACCGCGCCGGCCTCGACATCCTCACCCACGGCGACCTGCATTGCGATGACGACATGGCGGGTCGCTCCTGGCATCACTATCCATTGCAACGCTGGGCCGGTTTCTCCGGCGACTTTCTTCAATCCGAGGAAACGCGCTCGCCGTGGCTGCGCTATCCGCCCGGCACATTGCTCAACGAAATCTACACCGGTTGGCGCTGGCCGCGGGTCGTGGACAAGATCGAGCACCGGCCCCTCGATTACGCGAAAATCTGGCGGCTGGCCCAGGCCAAGACCGCCAAGCCCGTCCGCTTCGGCACGTGTTGTTCGCAGGTCATGGGCTTGTTCCTCGATCTGCACACGAACAAATACAAGGATCACCGCGAAGTGATATGGGACATGGCCGTGGCGATGAACAAGGAACTCCATGCCCTGCGCGACGCTGGCTGCAAGTGCATCCAGATCGAGGAACCCACGCTCCATTTTTGGGCCAACACCTATGGCCGCGACCACGACAACGTGAAGTTCATGATCGAATGCTACAACCGCGAGGTCCAGGGCCTCGACGATGTGGAAATCTGGATTCACACCTGTTGGGGCAACCCCAACATGCAGCGCGTCATCGAGAACGACAGCTACTGCGAATCCTTCCAGCTTTATCTCGAAGCCTGCCGCGGCGACGTCTGGACGGTGGAGATGAAAGACCGCAACTGGCGCGAGATCGAGTTGTTCGCGCCGTTCAAGGGCAACCTGCGGAAAAAAATCTGCGTGGGCGTGGTCAGCCATCGCACCTTGCAAGTCGAACAACCGCTGGATGTCGCGGCCGCCATCCGGAATGCCCTGAAGCACATCGCGCCCGAACAACTCATCATCTCCAGCGATTGCGGCTTTGGCCGGCAAGGCTGCAACCGCGACATCGCTTTCTTCAAGACCACTTCCATCGCCCAAGGCACGAACATCGTGCGCCGCGAACTGGGCCTTCCGGAATCCACGGTTCGCGCGGCAAATCCCGCGCTTCAGACCGACATCGTTCCCAAGACACCGGATCGTTGAGGCGGGACGGCGGGTCACGGTGTCTTCCAGGCATTGAATCAAACGCAGGGATGCGGTTGGCTTCGCGCGTGAAAGTGTCCCGGTTGTGATCGCTTGGCGCCGCGGAGGTTGCCTCGCCGAAAACTTGGCCACGGTGGCCGTCAATCCACGATTCAGAAGTCGAACTGGTCAATGTTCTCCTTCGTGAACGCGAAAGGTTTGCCGAGGAGAATGTTGTCACCCTGAATCTGAAATTCACCGAGTGCGCCGGCCTTGAAACTTTGGTCGCCCGCTTTGAGCTTTCCATTCGCCAGCGCGTGTGCCGCGTAAACCGTGAGGTAGCCGAGGTCTTCGGTCTTCCACAGAATGACACTGTCGGTCACACCTGCCTTGACATAACTGCGGTTCTCGCTCGGCAGGCCGAGGCCGATGACCTTCACCTTGCCGGTCTTGCCCGCCTGCTTCACGGCCTCGGCTGCGCCCGGCACGGCGGGTGAACAGATGGCCATGATCAGTTTCAGGTTCGCGTTCGCCGCGAGCAAAGCCGTTGCTTCGCTTTGCGCCTTGTCCTTCAGGTCGTCACAGGGACGCAATGCGGCCATCTTCATGTTCGGATACTTCGAGGAGCGCCGCGCCTCGATGTGCTTCTGCCATTCGATCATGTTCCCCGCGGTGAGGCTGGCAGTGATGATGGCGAACTCGCCTTCGCCGCCGCACAACCGCGCCGCCTCGTCCATCAGTGCGTTGCCGATGCCTTCGGGCGTGGCCTGGTTGACGAAAAACTCGCGCGCGTCCGGCAGCGCGTCGGCGTCGTAGGTGATCACCTTGATGCCTTTGGCCCGGGCCTTCCGCAGCGCGGTCGAGATGCCTTCCTTGTTCTCGCACGCGGCGGCGATGGCATCCACGCCCAGGGTGATCCAGTTCTCGACAATCTCGTTCTGCTTGGCCGGGTCGGGATCGGTTGGTCCGTCAAAAAGCAACTCCACTCCGAGTTCCTTGGCGGCCTGGTCCGCTCCATTCCGGCAGGAGACGAAATACGCGTTCCCCTTGCTCTTGGGCAGGAGCGCGATGGTGAGTTGCTTGCCGCCTCCGGAAGAACCGCCGCGCGTGGTGTCGGACGGTTTGCCGCAACCCGAAAGGCCAACCATGGCCGCAAGCGTGAGAATCGAAAGGGTCTGCTTCATGCCGTATCGGTTGGTTTTGTGTTGGCGGCAATCTGCCGGCGCGCGCGCAGCGTGGCCAGCAATTTCGGCAGCGCCGAACCGGACAGCGCAAGGATGAGCAACAGGCCGGTCAACATTCCCGCCACCTCGCGCGGCTGGCGGGCGTGAACGAGGCCGTTGCCCAACACCGCGAGCGCCGCCACGCCGAGCAGCGTGCCATGCACCGAACCCACTCCACCGAAAATGCTCGTGCCGCCGAGCACGACTGCCGTGATGGCGAGCAACTCGTAACCCGTGCCCGCGTCGGCCCTGGCCTGCCCCAGCCGCGCCGTGTAGATGATCGCCGCCAGCGCCGCAACCGCGCCGGCCAGCACATACACCATGGCGATGCGGCGCCCGACCGGCACCCCGGCGTAACGCGAACCTTCGGGCGCAAAACCGATTGCGCGAAACGACCGCCCGAAGGTTGTGCGATGCACCAGCAGCCAGACCGCGACCGCCACCACGAGAAAAACCGGAGCCTGCGCGGGCAACCCCAGCCAGCGTTCCTGCCCGAGTTGAAGAAACGCCGGCGGAAAGTTGGTGAAGGTGTCCACCCCGCGCGTGATCGCCTCGGCAAGGCCGCGAAAGAGCGAGAATGTTCCCAGCGTCACGATCAACGGAGGCAGGCGCAGCCAGGTGATCAACGTGGCGTTAAGCCCGCCCGCCAGCGCGCCGATGCCGAGCGTGCTTACCGCCGCGACGGGAAGCGGCAACCCCGCGTCGCGCCAGAGTTTCCCAAAGACAATCGCGCACAATCCCAACAGCGAACCAACCGACAGATCAATGCCACCCGTCAGAATGATCGGCGTCATCACCAACGCCAGCAGGCCGATTTCCACCGAGTGCCGGAGAATGTCGTAGGTGTTGTCGAGCGAGCCGAACCGCGGGCCGACGGAGTTGAAGTAAAACCATTCCGCGGCAACAACTGCCAGAAGGATGCCTTCGTGGCGCCGCAAAAGGTTGTTGAATCCGTGTGCATCCGTGCTCATCAGGGCTTGCTCCTTTCCTTTCGGCTCCGCAAACCATCCGCCACCACCGCCAACAGGATGATTGCGCCGTGAATCGCCTTTTCCCAGTACGGCTCGACGTGCAGATGCGTGAGCGCCGGACTGATGCACGCCAGCAAGAGCAAGCCGGTGAACACACCCCATAAATTCCCACGCCCGCCTGAAATGGCCACGCCACCCACGACCACGGCGGCAATGGTTTTCAGTTCGAGACCCGTGCCGGATTTCGGATCCACCTGCGGCGATTGCACAACGTTCATGATTGCCGCCAACCCGGTCAGCGCGCCCATGAAGATGAACACGCAGAAGGTGGTGAGTTGTGGCCGGAGGCCAGCCAGCCGCGACGCCTCTGCGTCCGAACCGACCGCGTACACAAATCGGCCAGCCGCGAAATGTCTGGTCGCCAGCGCCAGAACCACCAGCAGCACCAGCGCAATCGCTACGAGAGTCCATTGTCCTGCGGTCTGATCCAGCCCGAACCACTGCGTCCCATCCGGCAGATTCACGAAACGTCCCTGCCGCAACCACCGCAACCCCTCGCGCAATGACACCATTGTCGCCAGCGTGACGACGATGGACGGCAGGCGTAACCCCGCGATCAGCACGCCGTTCAGACCGCCCAACACCGCCCCGAAAAGGACCGATGCCGGTAGCACGAACGCCAGAGGCCATTTCATCGCGGCGAGCAGCCCCGCGCAGACGCTGCACACGGCGAATTGCGACCCGACCGAGATGTCAATCTGCCGGCTGATGATGACCAGCGCCATGCCGCACGCGACCACGAGCGTCGGCGCCTCGCGCGTCAGGAGCGACAGCAACGGTTGCGGTTGATAAAACGCCGGCGCGAACACCGCCAGGGCCAGCAACAGCACCACCAGGGCAGCGGCAACAGTCAGTTCGCGGAAGTGGCGGCGGAAAGACCCGATGCTCGAATTCCGAAATCCGAATGAAGCCCGAAGGCCGCAATCCGAAGGGATTGCTTCAGTCTTTGATTCAGACTTCGGACTTCGAGTTTCTTTCGGCATTCGGTGTCCGGATTTCGGATTTTCAGTTCGCTTGACCCAACGCCGCCGCCATCACGTCATGCGCGTCGCTCTTCCCGGGCAACATTATCGCGATCGTGCCGCTTCTCATTACGGCGATGCGGTCGCTCATCCCGAGCACCTCCGGCAGGTCGCTCGAAATCATCAGCACCGCCATCCCTTCCTTCGCGAGGTGGCGGATGAGCTTGTGGATTTCGCTCTTGGCGCCCACGTCCACGCCTTGCGTCGGTTCGTCCAGGATGAGGAGCTTCGGTTTCGTCGCCAGCCAGCGCGCGAGCGAGACTTTTTGCTGGTTGCCGCCGGAGAGCGAACCGCCCGTCGCTTCGGGGCCGGAGGTCCTAACGTCGAGGTCGCGAATGAACTCCAGCGCCAGCCGCCGTTCGGCGCCAAACCGAAGCCACGATCCGGGAAAAATGCGGCGGTGGATGGCCATCGTCATGTTCGACGCGAGGGCCATTTCGAGAACCACGCCATGCCGGCGGCGGTCCTCGGGCACATAGGCAATGCCGTGGGCGACGGCTTCCTGCGGCGAGCGAATCGTAACCCGGCGGCCATTCAGCAACAGATCGCCGGTGTCCGCGGGCGTAAGACCGAACAACACCCGCGCCAGTTCCGTGCGCCCTGCGCCGACCAGGCCGGCCAGCGCGACAATCTCTCCAGCGCGGACTTCCAGCGTGACGTTCTGCACGCCGCCGGTGGCACAGCCGAGATGCTTCAACGACAGCACCACTTCGCCTGGCTCGCTCCCCGACGGCGGGTAAATTTGCGACACTTCGCGGCCGACCATCATGCGGATGAGTTCGCTCTCCGTGATCGCAGCAGCCGACGCAAGGAGGCTCTGACTTGATTCCGACTGTCTGGTGGAAACTTGAGCCTCGTCACCCCGGCTGCCACCAACCTCGCGCGTTCCCACGCTTTCGCCATCGCGCAACACAGTCACGCGATCGGCAAGCTGGAAAATCTCCTCCAGCCGGTGCGAGATGTAGATCACGCCGACGCCATTCGCCCGCAGTTCGCGCACGACGGCAAAGAGCAGTTGCACTTCCTTCTGCGTCAGCGACGCCGTCGGCTCATCCATGATGACGATGCGCGCACCCGCCCCAAGCGCGCAGGCGATCTCGACGAGTTGCTGCTCCGGCATTGAGAGCGAGCGGACCTCGGCGTCGGGCCGGATGTTCGCGCCGATACGCTGGAGCAATTCCGCGGCGCGCGCGCGGCGCCCGGGCCAGTCCACCCGGCGTGTGGCTGAGTTGGGTTCCAACCGGAGGCCGATGTTCTCGGCGACTGTCAGGTCCGGAAACAGCGCCGGCTGCTGGTAAATGCACGCGATACCCAGCCTGTGGGCGATTACCGGCGTGAGATGGCGGACTGCTTGCCCTGCGATTTCAATCGTGCCGCCGTCGGGCTGGTGCGCGCCGGTGATCACCTTGATAAGCGTGGATTTGCCCGCGCCATTCTCCCCGAGCAACGCGTGGACCTCGCCGGATCGAAGATCGAAGGAGACGCCTTTGAGCGCACGCACCGCGTCGAAGGATTTGGTAACGCCGAACAGGCGCAGCAGGGTCGGCATCATGCAAGTCGAGATTTCAAGATGGAGTTCAGGAGATGGTGCGGGCACCTGCTTTTGAACCTGCCTCAACCCAGCGGCCTTCAGGCTGTTTCCAGATCAAGTCGCGTCCACCAACCGGCAGCGAGGCTATTTTTGAGGACACTGATCGTCAAGATTGGGTTCCGCAACGGGGTGTTGGGCAACAGGCGGGTGGGCGCCGCGCGGTCGCTACACACCATTGACCCTGGCCGGACATTTGCGCCGAATTGACTTCAACTGGATGCCTCTGAGATGCCAGGTCATCCATTTGCTGGAGTCCATCATCGCGCCGCAGCGCGACGGCGGCACGTTTCCGCATTCGTGGTTGGAACCAGATCGCTTTTGGAAGATGCTTGACCCGGATGAGCGCTTCACTGAACCCCAAACGCACCGTCGCTGAACTCAAGGAATTGCGCAGTCTCACCGCCGACGAGAATGGTGCGCAACGCGTGGCGTTCACCACGACGTGGCTTGAAGCGCGGGAGTTCCTGCGCTCGAAGGTGGCAACCGTGCCGCTGGAGATTCACAACGACGCTGCCGGAAACACTTGGTTCACGTTGCGCGGCGAATCGGAGAAGGCACTGCTCATCGGCGGACATTTTGATTCCGTGCCGAACGGCGGATGGCTTGATGGCTGCCTCAACGTGCTCGCGGGTGTCGAGATTCTCCGGCGCATCAACGCGCAGTATCACGGCAAGCCGCCAGTCACGGTGCGCCTCGTGGATTGGGCGGACGAGGAGGGCGCGCGGTTCGGCAAAAGTTTGTTCGGCTCGTCGGCCTGCTCCGGCAATCTTGACATGAACGAGGCGCGCGGACTCAAGGACAAGGACGGCATCCGCCTGCCCGACGCGTTGAAGGAAGTCGGCATTGATTTCGAGCGCGTGAAGGACAGCGGCAAGGAACTACAGAACGCCGCCGCGTATCTGGAATTGCACATCGAGCAAGGGCCGGTATTGCTCGACCTCGACCTGCCGCTCGGCGCGGTGCTCGGCACGTTCGGCGTCGAGCGGCACGCCATTACCTTTCACGGTCAGGCCGCGCACTCCGGCAGCACGCCGATGAACCGCCGCAAAGACGCCTTCCTCGCCGCCGCGAAGATGAGTCCGGAAATCTATCGCATTGCCGAGCGCAGTAGTGGTGGTAGTGGGGCAGACGTCCCGTCTGCCATCAGTCCCGCGGGCGTCCCGCCTGCGGGTGAACAGGCTGGAAGCCCGTCCGACCAACGGCAGGCTGGAAGCCTGCCCCACTGCGGCGGCGTTTGCACCATCGGCTCATGCACCACCAAGCCCGGCATCGTCACCAGCGTCGTCGAGGAATGTCGCATCACGCTTGACCAGCGCCACCTCGACGGCCCGGCGCTCGCAAGAATGTTTCAGGAAACCAAAGCCGCCAGCGAAAAATTCGCGAAGGAAGGCAACGTGAAAGTTTCCTGGGAACGCCTCTGGCAAATTGACCCGCGCCCGTTCAATGAGGAACTCATCGCGCTGTGCGACGAAGCCATCCGCGAAACCTGCGGCAAGTCGCATCGCCTGCCGAGCGGCCCGTTGCACGACGCCGCCGAAGTCGCGGCGGCGGGCGTGCCGACGGTGATGATGTTCGTCCAAAGCCTGCACGGCATCAGCCACAACAAGATCGAGGACACGAAGGAAGAACACCTCGAACTCTGCGTGACCGCGTTCGACAAACTGGCGGAGAAGGCGATGGGGTGGATTCAAGCTCGTTGATTGGCAAACTTGAAAGGACAGCGAGGCTCTTGCAAAACTGCGAAGTTGTTTCTTCCTCTCCCCGCGAGGAACGAGTGGGGAGAGGACCGAGGAGAGGGGAAATTCCGCAAAAAACGCGCCTCCTCTCCCCGTCCCTCTCCTCCATCCGATGGAGGAGAGGGAGAAAAATTCCAACGCCTTCGTCTGTTTAGCGAGTTTTGCAAGAGTCTCCAGCGAAACTGAATTTGTTTTTTCCACACCAATCATCTAAAGTCATCCCATGAAAACAACGGCCCTGACCGTGCAATTGCCGGAAGACGACGCTCAATTCCTGGAAACTTACGCCAGGGAACACGCTGTCAGTGTTGCCGAATTGTTTGCCCGCTACGCCCGACGTTTGCAAAATGCGCCGCGCGCTCCACACCCGAAAAACCTCAAGTTCACCGGCACCGTGCCGGCGGAGGTTGACGCACGCGAGGAACATCGCCAGCACGTTGAAAACAAGCACCGATGAAAATCACGGTGGACTTGAACGTCCTGCTGGACGTGGCGCAGAATCGCCTGCCCCACTACCACGCTTCCGAGGAAGTCCTGCATCGCGCCCGGCTCGGCGAATACGCCGCCGTGCTGCCCGGACACGCCCTCACCACGCTTCATTACATCATTGAAAAACATTCCGGCACGGACCTGGCAAACCAGACGGTGGATGGATTCCTCGCGGACTTTGCGGTTCACCCGGTGGACAAGGCAAATTTCCAGCGCGCTCGCCAGTTGCCGTTGAAAGATTTTGAGGACGCGGTCGTGGCCGCGGTTGCGGAAACGACCGGCAGCCAATACATCGTCACGCGAAACGTGCCGGATTTTGCCGGATCACCCGTTCCGGCCATCGCGCCGATTGAATTCCTGGAAGAACTCGCCAGCATTGAAGCCGGGTGATGAACGCGCTGTGCCCAAGCCTGCCCGGCATCAGCCACAACAAAATCGAGGACACGAAGGAGGAACATCTCGAGCTTTGCGTGACCGCGTTCGACAAACTGGCGGAGAAGGCATTGAAGTGGATTCAGAAAGAATCTTAGTTACAAACGACTCGCTCCCACTTGCTCAAAGCCGGATCAGTTCACACGGGGCGTTTTCGAGCGCCGACAGTTTGTCGAGCAGGTCGCGGGTAAGGGCGTCCAACGTTTCCATCGGCAGTTCGCCTTCTGCGGTCATCTGAACGGAATCCATGTCCTCCACATAACGCACAACCACTCCTTCGACTTTGATTCGATGAACATTGTATTCTTCCACTGAACTTGCCAGTTCTTCATGTGCAACCGGAGGGTTGCAGAGGCGTGCGAACAAAGCCAGATCTGGCGGCTTGCCCAACTCCTCCTCGAGCGAGGGCACCTCGAATTTGTTCTTCAACCGAGCGAGTGCTCCGTCCGGCTTGCTTAATTCCGGGATTTGCTTCGCCCAAACAGCCTGTTGGTAACCGAAAAGGTGATTCCTCTCGCCGTCTTTGCGGCGAACCTCCCAGCGCGACCAGCGGCGCTCGGTCAATCGCTCCCAGCGCCAGTCACCAAGATGCAACCGCCAATCGTCGATGTTCTCGACCAGAGACTTGTCCTGGCCGCCGCGATCCAGTTCGCCACGCTGAACCAGAATCGAGCGACCATCCTCCGACAGAGTCGCCTTGTGACCATGAATCCAACCCGGCGGTGTACCCGAGGTTTGCATCGCAGAGATGGCAAGAGTTTCCAGATCAAGAATCATCACCGGCGTTTTGCCCGGGCGGCGTTGGTCCTGATATCCAAGATTGCCGATCAGGACAATCCGGTTGCTGACGAGTGTTGCAGAATGAAAGTCGGTGGGCGGAAAAACCTCGCGCGGATAACCGAAGATGTCGATGCGACCGTCTGGATGTTGAACCATCACATCGTTGTAAATATGAAAGTTAGGATCGTAGAAATCCTCGTGCTCGCCCGCGATGAAAACCACCCGGTTGTCAGCAAGCTGGTTTGTACTCTGGCCGAACCGATCGAAACACCAACCCGGCCCGGCATTCATCGCTGATGGCCCTCGCAGGCGTTGGTTTGCCTGATAGGCATTGATTCTCGATTTCACCAGCCACTCCCACACAGGATTATTCATCCGCTCTGGATTTGAGGCGCCGAAGCGAGGCGAGCGCCACTTTAGGAATAACCTCCGCGTCACCGCCTGATCAAGCGGCACGGCGTGACTCGCCGCATCGTCGCCATTCATCGCTGAACCCGCCATGTCATTATCCTTTTGTTTGCAGCCTGCGACCAACAGCAGAGCCAGCGCCGCTGCTGCGACGGCTGGGCAAATGGCGAGGCGAAGTTTCACTGAACGATGATACCCTGCCGATTCTGGAATCCAACCAATTCATATCTGTCAAGACGCCGGGTTGAGCGACTCTGAGCCGGCTTTGCCAATATGCTGGCGGCACAATCACCGGAATCAGTTCGCGCCCGTTTCGGCCATAGGCGGCAAGTTTGCGGCCGCGTTGCAGACAGGTTGCGAGGGCTTGCCGGGTGACCCAGCCCTTGGCCAGGCCGGTGCGTGATGATCCTTCGTGCCAAGCGCGAGCCTGGCTTTCGCCGAGCCGGATGCTCAAAGTGTCGTTCACGGCACGGCTGTAAATACATGGATGGCAGCAATGTGATGCGGTCAACAGTTGCGTTCTCCGGCGGCAATGGTTTTACTGCTTTCGCATGAATCGTTCGCTGTGGATTGCGCCAAAGGCATGGGCCGGATCGGCGATCTGCATTCTGCTCTCGCGGCTGTGCGCCCTTTCGGCCGATCCGCCGGTCGAGAAGCATTATCACCAACAGGCTCCATTTGTTTCTCCATTGCGGATCCTGTTTTCCGACGAACAGGACGTCGCGGATGTCTGGGGCAAACTTGCGTTTGGCGCCAGCCCGCTGCGGCCTCTGGGCGAATGCGATGATCCGGGTTTCGAAATCAAATGTTGCCTTCGCGGCAAGGACGGAAGTTGGGAAGTCTTCGGCTACTCGGGCGGACACGACATTTACGGCGAGCACGGCGATCCGAGCAAGAGCCGGTCAGTCTGGAAGATTCACCGCGCGGTCACACCGGACGGCGTTCATTACGAGAATCGCGAAATTGTTTTCACGAGCGAACCGGGCGCATGGACGCATTACGCGACGATTGGTCACAATCCAGTTCGCAATGAACTCGTTTGCATCAAAGGCGTGCTGTTGCGCGAGGGCTTTTGCAACAACACGTACCACAGCAGCAATGGCCGGACGTGGACGCCGGGCACGAACAACCCGATTTATTACGATGGCGATTCGTGGGGACAACTCTGGAGTCCGCGCCTGAAACGCTTTGTCACGACGACGAAAAGTTTTCAGATCGTCAAAAAGCATCTGCCTGATCACGGGAACACGCGCACCGGCCAGGTGCGGCGGGTTTGTTCGGTCCGCTGGAGCGAGGATGGCGATCATTGGGAACCGTCAGACCCGGTGCTGATTCACAACGGCAGTCCACTCCTGCCCGTGGACCTGCTGGTGACGCCGGACAAGGATGATCCGCCGGACCTTGAGTTCTATCGCGGCGTCGGTTTTGGTTATGCCGACCGTTGCTTCCTGCAAATGCTGAACTACGCCGCGATTCCCGATCCGGTGAATCCAAAATTTCCCGACAAACACGGCCCGCAGCTTGACACGGAGTGGTGGTTCAGCCGTGAGGGGATCAAGTGGAACCGCCCCTTCCGCGATCTCGACGCCACGCCCGACGGTGTGCGGATCATCTCGCACAACCCGATGATCATCGGCGGAGAACTGGTGTTCAATTTTGGCAAACAATTGTTCGGCTTGCCCGAGGACAGAATCACGTACGCCACGGCGCGGGCGAACGCCGAATTCTCGACGGTCGAATTCAGCGCACCGACTGGACCGCTGACGTTTAACGCCTCGATCCCATCACCGGATCGGCCGCACGCGACGAACCAGTGCTACGTAATGGTGAGTGCTCTTGATGAGCAAGGCAGGGTGATCGCGGGCCACGAGCGCGAGCGCTGCATCCTGCGGAACGGGGATGCGATTGACCTGCCGTTGCGCTGGGGCGAAAAAGATTCGCGGAGCTTCGCGGGAAAGAGAATTCGGCTGCGGTTCTATCTGAGGGCGGCGAGAATCTATTCAGTGCGCGAGATGGCACCTTGAAAGAGATGTTCGGGCTGGACCAATTCAACTTTTTTTCCCGCGATGAATTCGTCCGCATCGTCGGCCCGGTGTTCGAGCACTCGCCGTGGATTGCGGCAGCGACGTGGCCGAAGCGACCGTTTGCCAGCGTGGAGGAACTGCACCGCGCGCTTTGCCAAACCGTGGCCGACGCGGGTGCGGAAAAACAACTCGCGTTGATTCGCGCGCATCCCGACATCGTTGGCCCCACAGCGTTGGCCGGAACGCTCACGCGCGAATCCACCGGCGAGCAGGCCAGCGCCGGTTTGAACAAACTCACCCGGGAAGAAAGCGGGTTGTTTGAGCAGAATAACGGGGCTTACAGGGAGAAGTTCGGTTTCCCGTTCGTTATCTGCGCGCGGCTCAACAAGAAGGAGGCGATCCTGAACGGATTCAAAGTTCGCCTGCAAAATTCGCGCGAGCAGGAAATCAAAGCGGCGCTGGAAGAAATTTTCAAGATTGCCGAACTGCGCCTGCGGGATTTAACTCACGGCTGATTATGCCCGCCAGATTAAGCACGCACGTCCTGGACACTGCGCACGGCTGTCCGGCGCAAGGAATGAAGATCGAGTTGTGGTCGCTCGACGGCGAGGAGCGCACGCTTGTCACCAGCGCCAAGACTAACGCCGACGGGCGCACCGATGCGTCGCTGTTGTCCGCCGAGGAAATGAAGGCAGGCCAGTATGAACTCGTGTTCTTCGTGGGCGATTATTTCGCGGCCAAGTCGGCCACTTTGCCGAAAACGCGCTTCCTCGACCGCGTGCCGGTGCGGTTCGGCATCGCCGACGCGGGCGCGTCCTATCACGTGCCGCTGCTCTGTTCACCCTGGGCTTACTCGACTTACCGCGGGAGCTGAGATGCAAGTCGCAGGTGAGAAGGTGGGAAAGCGGGAAGGTGAGAATCCCGCCTGCCCACCTTCCCACTCACCCGCTTGCCGATCGAATTCATGAGCGGCCTCGCAGCACTGGCCATGTCCCGCATCAACGCGCTGGCGCAAATCAGCGAGGAATCGGGCAGGCTCACGCGCACATTTGCCTCGCCCGCGATGCGCCGCGCCAACGAACTGGTCGGCTCGTGGATGCGCCACGCGGGTATGACTGTGCGTTTGGACGCCACCGGCAATCTGATCGGCCGTTACCCTGCCGCGCGGCCGGGTGGGAAAGTCTTCCTGCTCGGTTCGCACCTCGATACGGTGCGCGACGCGGGAAGATTTGACGGCCCGCTCGGCGTGCTCGTCGCCATCGCATGCGTGCAGCAGCTTCACGATACCCGGACGCATCTGCCGTTCGCCATCGAAGTCGTCGGCTTCGCCGACGAGGAAGGCGCGCGCTTCCAAACCACTTATCTCGGCAGCCGCGCGCTGGCTGGCACGTTCAACCCGGAAGACTTGAAGCGCACCGATGCGCGCGGTATCACCATGGCAGCGGCGATCCGCAAGTTCGGCGGCAACCCTCACGCGATCACGGGCGCGAAACTCGATCCGAACCGGTTGCTCGGTTACGCGGAGGTCCACATCGAGCAAGGTCCGGTGTTGGATCGGAAGCGTCTGGCGGTCGGCGTGGTTTCGGCCATCGCCGGACAAACTCGGGCCAGGGTTTGTTTTTCGGGGCAGGCGGGCCACGCGGGCACCGTGCCGATGAAGCTGCGGCAGGATGCCTTGTGCGCCGCTGCCCAATTCGTCCTGGCCGTCGAGACCGTTGCGCGACGCCGCGGCGGCCTGATCGCAACCGTGGGTGAGATCGCCGCGCTGCCCGGCGCCAGCAACGTGATCCCGGGCGAGGCACGGCTGAGTCTGGATGTGCGGCATCCGGACGACGCCGAGCGTGTCCGCGGGTGCAAGGACTTGCAAAGCCGCGCGGAGAGAATTGCCGGCGGGCGGCGATTGCGTGTGCGATGGGAACTGATTCAGCAAACGGGCGCGGTGTCTTGCGATCGGCGTCTCTCAGCACTCATGAAGGCCGCGGCAGCCCGCCACCAACGGGAAGTGCCGTTGCTGGCCAGCGGCGCGGGCCACGACGCCGCCGCGATGGCGGCAGTCACGCCCGTGACGATGCTCTTCGTGCGTTGCCAGGGTGGCATCAGTCACAGCCCGGCGGAGTCCGTTTCCAAAGCCGACGTGCGCGTTGCAATAACGGTAATGGGCAATTTCCTGAAGCAGCTGGCGGAGCGGAAATGAGCGACCTCGACCTTGTATTGCGGGGCGGAACGATCGTGAGCCATGAAGGCGAATGGCCGGCTGACGTGGGCATCGCGGATGGAAAAATCGCCGGCATTGCACCTGGGCTTCCGGGTCGAGCGCGAGAGGAGGTGTTGGCGTCGGGCCTCCACATTTTCCCCGGCCTGATTGATTCGCACGTCCACTTCAACGATCCTGGCCGCGCGCATTGGGAGGGAATTGAAACCGGCTCGCGTGCGCTGGCGGCCGGCGGCGGGACGATGTTCTTCGATATGCCGCTCAATTCGTCGCCGCCCACTCTCGATGCGGCGAGCTTTGATCTCAAGCGTGCGGTCGCCGAAAGCACCTCGCTCACAGACTTCGCGCTGTGGTGCGGTTTGACGCCGGGCAATCTCGACGAGCTTGAAGAACTCGCTGAACGCGGTGTCATCGGATTCAAAGCGTTCATGTCGAACAGCGGCATCGAAGATTTCGCGCGCGCGGACGATGATACGTTGCAGGAGGGAATGCGGTGCGCTGCCGCGCTAAGGAAGCTCGTCGCGGTTCACGCGGAAAGCGAACAGATCACCAGCGAACTTTCAAACCGCCCGTTCAAAACTTCGATCCGCGACTATCTCGATTCGCGCCCGATTCGTGCGGAGTTGGAAGCCATTCAACGCGCGATTGCGATCGCGGGAAAAACGAAATGCGCGTTACACATCGTTCACGTGAGTTCAGGCGATGGCGTAATACTGGTCGCTGACGCGCGTGCGCAGGGCGTGGATGTGACCTGTGAAACCTGTCCCCACTACCTGACACTCGCCGAAGAAGACATGATTCAACTTGGCGCGGTCGCCAAGTGCGCGCCACCGCTGCGAAACAAATCCGCGCAGAACGACCTCTGGCAAGGTCTGATGGCAGGTGTGGTGACCACGGTCGGTTCCGATCATTCTCCGTCGCCACCGGACATGAAGACCGACAGAAACTTCTTCAAAGTGTGGGGCGGCATTTCCGGAGTGCAGCACACGCTGCCGCTGCTATTCACTGAAGGCCATGTAAAGCGGGGGATGGCACTCCCGCTGATCGCAAAACTGACTTCGTTCAACGTCGCTGAACGTTTCAACCTGCCGCCGCGGAAGGGCCATCTCGCCGTGGGCGCCGACGCGGACCTTGTCCTCGTGGATTTGCGTCAATCATCCACCGTGCGCGCCGGGGATTTGTTGGATCGCCACAAGCACAGCCCGTATGTCGGGCGCGCGTTGACAGGGCGCGTGGTTCGCACCATCCTGCGCGGACAAACGATTTTCCAGGATGGCAAGATCGTTTCGCCGCCGATGGGACGGCTGGTAAAACCAGCTCATTGACACGCGGCTTTAGCCGGGTGCTGGCGAATGTGGGAAGCGAAAACCGTTTCAACCTCAAAAATGCGTGAGTGACGTGATGGTTTATTGGATTCATCTTTTGTTTGCAGGGGTCGGAGCGGTTTGGAGGGCTCCGGCACAAAGTTCACTTTTAGTGAAGGTTGTGCC